>OOBV01000100.1_pt1 | contig 85823 bp, 60 predicted proteins | sample 1671731 | NCBI WGS metagenome assembly OOBV01 (sample SAMN06348186, study PRJEB24527) | human gut metagenome | biome: human gut; feature: ankylosing spondylitis patient; material: feces | host: Homo sapiens | place: China | collected 2015-10
AAGGGCTTTACTAAGTTTTACAACTAGCTTGAACGAAATTTACGGGAGTTCAGGATACACAGATTCCCCATTTTTTTGTGCCTTTTACCCCTCTTTTCGCTCCGTTACCCCTTTGAAGTCAATGGGTTGAATTTACGGAAGTGCCCTCAAGTCTCGGCATGGGAGCTGAAGGCCGAGAACATGGTGAAACTCCCCGTTGTGTTGGGCGAATTCACGATGGGTTGGGAACGCTGCATCGACGAGTCTTTGAAGCTCCAGGCGTATTTGGAATCCGAAGCGGCCTACGAGTCGGATTACATCCGCCCGATCGTACTCATTCAGGCTCAACAGAAGGGCATGACGCCGAGTCCAGATGAGGTGAAGCGGTACCTCATGGACGTTTCGCAGATTCCCGAGGAACGTATTGCCATTGCCACCGGTACGCAAAAGGATTTGGACGGGAAAGACCTCTTCGCGCTTGACTGCTCGATTCGTTACGTCATTACGATGAAAGCCCTCAAGGAGGGGTGGGACTGCTCCTTTGCGTACGTGCTTTGCAGTTTGCAGAACATTTCGTCCGCGAAAGATGTGGAGCAGTTGCTCGGCCGCGTTCTCAGAATGCCGTTCGCACGCAAACGTATTCGGGACTCCTTGAACAAGGCGTATGCGAACGTCGTGTCCGAACAAACCATGCTCGCTGCAACGTTCCTGCGTGACCAACTCGTTCAGACGATGGGCTTTAATCAGCTAGAAGCGCAAGAGTTTGTAGAAGAATCCGTTTCCCCCGAACCCGAGCAAGGCACTTTGTGGCCCTCCATTGGAGACGGTGCGGAGCCGACGCTCGTTCAAACGCATCCCATTGTCTTGCAATCGACGAAGAGTGTTGAAGAGGTGCAGTCCGCGTCCAAGGAGGCCGGCGTTCAAGGGAAAATCGAGGAACGCGAAGCAAACGGTAAAAAGCTTTTTGTCGTTCACGTTCCGGAAAACGTGAAGCCTGAGAACCTACGGAAGATGGTCCAGGTCGTTTCGAAGGGCGCTTCGAAAGACATGCGTGAAAGCAACGAGAACGCCGTGAGCGGCCTTTTCGCGGCTTTTGCACGCACGGCGGCGCAGAAGAATCAGGCTACGCCGTTCCCAGAAATGCCGCGTCTTTGCTATACGGAAAACGGGGTGACCAAGCTTCTGACAGATCAAACCATTCTGACCGAAGGTTGGAACCCGAACTCGTGTTCCTTCGAAGTCGAATTCCACCCGACCTACAACGCAGAGCGCTTTGAGATCGATATGGACGAATCCAAGAAGCTCGTGAAGCGTCATCTGGAAGAACTTGAGCTTCCTTTGCAGTACGCCCGCGTCGAGCGAGACGCGAACGGCCTGATCGCCTGGCTCGCGCCTCAAGTGCGGCGCAATGAAGTTCCGGCCAACTTGATGAAGAGCTTCATCCGAACCGTCATTGGAGATATGATGGGAGCGAAAGGCTTTACGTTGGACGAACTGTATCTTCACAAGGTGGAGCTGGCACGTGCCATAACCAATCGTCTGGAGCGCAACTACAAAGATGCCATTTCGGATGGGTTCCAAACCCATCTCAAGTTCGCATCTTCTCCCGACGACTCGGAGGATACGCGCAACAGTCCCGTCTTCTTCTACAAGTTCGATCCCGGGTACTACACGCCCCGAAACGTCTATGACCCGCGTGGCGACGGCATCGACTTCAAGAAGCACATGTGTACGATGATCCATGACCTTCGTGTCAGAACGCCCTCGGGCAACAAGTCGGAGGAATATCTCTGTGCTGAAGCGATTGAGGAAAATCGTCATGTGAAGCGATGGATCAGAAATATCGAGAATTCCGAATACTCGTTTTTCTTGCCGATCGGTTCCCATCGCTTCTATCCGGACTTCATCGTCGAGTTGACCAATGGAACGATCCTCGTCATTGAATACAAAGGTGAAAACCTTTATACAAACGGTGACAGTCAGATCAAGCTCTCTGTTGGCACCGCCTGGGAGAAGGCGAACAAAGGAAAGTGCTTCTTCCTTATGGCCCGGAAAAAGGACGATTCCGGGTTGCTCGTAGCCGCTCAAATTCAACGCAAGATCGATGAGGCAATGAAGGAATCTGCGTAACGTATCTTCTGACCTTTACACGGCCCATTACAGTGAAATGGGCCACTCCTTACCGTAAGCCTTATCTCTAAGCCTCTCAGGAATCTCAGTCACGGAAGATCTATTATGAAGTGGACCCCAATTTTTAGTCGCATTCTTCAAATCCTTCCAAACCCGTCAATCAAAGATGTTCTGGAATGGGTCAAGCATTACTCAGCAACGTGTCCAATGCCTGGAGTTCGCGTTAGGGAAAAGGCATTACGTAATAGCCACTCCTTGTTACACAAGAAAGTTGTGGACCGTATTGTACAAGGTGATATCGGCTATTTATTCCCTATGATAGCTCCCCTTGTCCCGGAAATAGCAGGTCCTCTGAGTATGAAAGATCGATGGCAAGAACTTTCGAAAATTGCTTATAACAGAGAAAGGATGCCGCATTACATATATGAAAATAAAAATGGTGAACCCATTACACTTCTTTGTTCTAAGTCTGGGACAATTCTTCACACCCCCGAATTCCAAAAAACAATTCAAAATCTCCTTGAGATTGATAATAAAGGAACAGTTATTGGGTTAATATCAACCGCTTGGCTTGAGGCACTATGTCGAGCCAGTTATTACAAAGAAAAAAAGAAAGTGGATGGTCCGAATTACGTTCGAGAAGATGACCTTCCTGATGAGCTGACCCCTGAAAGTTTATTTGGCTGTTTTCTTAACTCCTTAGCCAGTATGCCGAAACTGTTAGAAGTTTATGAAAATTTGCAATTTCGTCCTGTGTTGTGTGAGGAAAACGCTGCTGACGCCGTCTCAAAAGAAGCCGAAACGTTGTTGCAGACGTTGCCGGAAGAGACCGATACAAGCGAAGGAAGCGTTGTTTCAGTCGAACAGACGGCCAAAGGAAAGAATGAATCCGAAAACATCGAAGTCTCTTCCGTCACTGCACCTGAACAACCTGCAGAACAAACTACCCCGAAGCAACGAAAAGTTGCCAAAGTCGCAAAAGGGACAGCCAAAGCGAAATCCGTCGTAACATCTCCTGAAGAAACTGAGACGGTGCCCTACACCGATATCCAAGAAGTATTCGACGCGCCGAAGGATGAGATGGTCTTCGAACCCTTTCCTCCCCTGGAGCCCCACCTTCATCGCAGTCTCGTCTACACAGTACTCACTGGCGGTTCTTTCTGGAACGTCTATTTTGTGGCAGAAGTGAAAGAAGGCGGCCAATTCGTCCTCTATGACGAAGAAGTGATGTCGCACCGCTTCCCGAAATTCGGTGCCGCGAACATCCGCTTCCCGCTCAGGTCGCGCGTGCCGCTCTCGGACGGACACTTCTACATCTTAGAGTGGAGTGACGCAGACTTTGTCGTAAACCTCGATATCAATGGGAAACCCAGAGAAGACTACGAGTTCCGTACCGACGGCACAACGCTCGTTAGAGAGGGCCGTCTTTACGCGGCGTCGCGCACCGGTAGCCTCCTTGTTGTGGTATGCGACCGGGACGGTGATTCCATCGAATGGGAAAAACCGCTCTACGTTCATGTTCTCGCCTCAAAGCAAGCGAGCGCACAGGATCGTTACCTCAAAGGATCTTCCGTTCTCGTTCATGTTGACGACCGTCTCTACGGACCCGTTACAGTTCGAGAGGATGCCCAACATCGTCCGTTTGTCAATTTTGGTTCCGACCTCACTCGCTCGAACGGACTCTTGGGCGGCTACTTGGTTCCCAGCGTTCCGTTGGCCAAGAAACACTGCCTTAGTTTTGAAAAATTCGATGCCGAAACGTTCGGGCGTATTCCCGTGTCGCTCATCCTGCTTCCGGGACTACCTCGAAAGCTCTTCGACATGGCTGCGATCACCGAAATTCTGCTCAAACTCTCAAGCGCAACTGCCACAACCGAAAAAAAAAGAAAGAATTTCGCGGATCTGATCGAAGCAGCCAAGGATAGTGAATTCCTCTTCAGCACCAATCCGAAAGTGAGAAGCTCTCGTGAGCGTCGGTTGATGAGGCTCCTCATTGCCGTCCAAACATCGGACCAGATCGTTGATGGGGCGGCACTCTTGATTTCGATGTTCTTCAATCGTCTCGCCGAATCGAAGAAATCAGCTCCTTTTATGAAGAAATTGGCCGAGCAACTCCTCGGCATGCCGTCCTTCCTCGATCAATTCGAGGGTTATAAACTCGTTGCGGACCGCCTTAAAGCACTTCGTGATGAAGAGAAGAAATTTTCCGCCAACTTGGAAGCCCGCACCAGCGAAGGTGAGTCCAAGCTTTCCGCGCTTGACAAGGAAATCGAAGAGAAAAAACGCGAAAAGACAGCCCTTGAGGAACAAATGATTAGGGGGATCGAATCGCAGGTAAAGGAACTCGAAAAACGCAAGGCGAAACTCGAACACGAGATCTCTCTGGCGGGAGAGCATCTGAAAGAAGCGTACGCCAACCCCGGCCGATATGCCTTCGACGGTGCGATCGCGGCAAAATTTATGGAAGCCGCGGCAGAATGGGAATCGAATTCCGAAAAGGCTTCGTTCGACGCACGTGCGCGATGCGTGTCTGCTTTACCGCTTTGCGATAAGAAGAATGACGACCTCAAACATTACCTGCTCGACAGCGTGAAGGCATATCGCCCCTATCCTTCGAATGCCGTCTTGAATCTCTTTGTCCTGCTCACTCAGAATTTCCTGACGATCCTTTCGGGGCCACCAGGCGCAGGAAAGACGTCGATGTGCGTGATTTTGGCTCACACTTTGGGTTTGACTACGATTCATGCCCAAGAGGCCGTACGCACAAACGGTGCCCTGTGGGATGATCCTCGCAATGCCGACCGCTACTTGCCTGTGTCGGTTGAGCGTGGCTGGACGTCCAAGCGCGACTTCATTGGTTACTACAATCCGCTCACTCATACGTTCGAAAGCCTTGACGCCCGGCGTTACGAAGCGTTTGCCGAGTTGAATGCAGAAAAGAACATAAAGTGCGAAAAGATCCCTTATCTGATGTTGTTGGACGAAGCCAATCTGAGTCCGATGGAGTATTACTTCGCGGATTTCATGAATATTTGCGACGAGCGCAATGATTTGAGCTTTATTTCGCTCGGCGACAAAATGCGCTACGGCATCCCCGATACGCTTCGATTCGTGGCTACCATCAACGACGACTTCACGACGGAAAACCTCTCGCCACGTCTTTTGGACCGGGCAGCGATTGCTACGCTACCGGAAGTAGACGTTCGCCGCTTCTCCGACTTCAAGACGAAAAAGTTGGATTTGGACGAAGTGCGCCCGATCGTCTCCTGGGACGCGATGAAGACATTGTTCGGTCATCGCGACCTCGGTACAAACCGTGTGAAAGTTGAGGGACTACTAGACGAACTCTGTACGATCTTTGCTTTGCTATCCGGCCACTACTCCCCCGTGTCGCCGCGTACAAGGATTTCCTGCCTGCGTTACGTTTCCGCCGCCTTGAATGCTTTCGAAAGAACAGATCGTCCTACCCATCTCGAAGCCATGGACTATGCCGTCGCGCAACGCCTGCTTCCCCGCATCAACGGGAATGGACCTCGATATCGTGAACGTCTCGACGAATTGGCATCCTATCTGCGGTCGCACGATCTCAACCTTTCCCTGCGACTACTTGAGAACATCCTTTCGCGGGGTGAACTGGAAATGGATTTCTACCGCTTCTGCGGATAAGGGTTTGGCATGGAAGTGTCCGACTGGAAGACAGTATTGGCTGGGGTTCAGGTCTTGCGAACCTTCGAGGACGGCAGCTCCGAGACAGAGGCGCATTCCGAATCAACTTCGGATCTTGGCTCTCCCATTGTCCCGTTGCAAGGTGAAGGAATCGACAACCGAGCTTCATTAAGGGATCCAAACGGGAACCATAAAAAGGTTTCTGTGCTACCCGAAGAAGACCTGAATCTGCACCTATACATGGTCCCCGCAGAGTCCGTTCATTCCGATTCGCGCTTTCACTCATCGTCATCTTCCGAAGAAGACGAGAGCTTTGTTAGCCGTTACGGTCACGTGGCATTGAAGCTCTCCAAGATGAAGTTCGATCCTTTAGCCGTAAACAAGGAAAGCGACGGAGATGGACGACTCGGTAAGAGGCGATCGTCACTCGAAACCGTACTTCATCCCGGTGAATCGTCTTCAGTTGAAAGAGCGGTATTTTCCGACCGTTACTACCGTTTCCGATTCCATGCCGATACTCTGGTTCACAGGTTTGCCGAGGAAGATTTCCTGGAAATATGGCGTCAAGAAGGCACCAAACGCTTCATTGCCAATCTCCTCGTAGAAGGAGAAGTGATTCGTACATTCCAACGCAATGACGCCGAAGGTTACACCGTCTTGACGTGCGATGTTCACTCGGACAATGCCCGCCTTTTTGCGGACATGATCGGGTATGTCGATTTCGAACTGCGACTGACCGTGAGTGGCGAACCCCTTTCGCTCTACAGCGAATCCGTTTCCGTTTTCCTCCCGGACGGTCCGACCACGACACAAATCAGCCGCATGGCAGATACCGTGCTCTCCAACTACGGAAAATGGCTCGCGCCGAAAACCCGCATCGGACAATGGAGGCACGATGACGGAGCGAACCGAACCGGTTGTCTTCCCGACAAAACGCTGGTGACCTCTGGTCAATCTCGAAACGCACTTACGCTCAACGTTGGCAATGAAAGTCATTTGGGGACCGATGAAGTTGGCTTTGATCCGAGTGCGATCGGTCTGGAAGATGGTTTACGGGGAGAAATGTCGGATGTTCTTCGCGGCGAAGCGGAATCGACTGAAGATGTCGTCGATGACGAAACGCTTCCGCTGGACCGCATTGAAGCCTTGGACCGAGTCTTACGCGTGTATGAGACGGGGCTACCCTATTTCCGAGCCAATCCTAGAATGCGCCTCGTCACGGAAGAGCGAATCGACAGTGTCGAGAAATTGCGCCAATTCGGCCATGCCACTGCTGCTTATATGGCCTCTCATCCTGAGCATTTGTCGCCCGCCAACGCACAGCACGGCATACGATTGGGGCAACGTACCTATCTGCCGAGGAAGGCCCTTGTGCAATCCGAAAGGAAGTCGACCGACACCGAGGAAAACCGTGTCGTCGTCGGATTTTTGAGAACTTTGTCTGCAGACATTCGTGAAGAGCGGGAGCGTGTCGAATCCATTCTCGACTCCATGAAAGGTTCGATTGACGTTGGTTCATCGCATTCACCTGACAAAGGGGAAGATCAAAAAGAGGCCGATGTTCGGAGAGCGACGCCCATTGGGTACACCGCCACCGGCAACGCCATCTTGAACGACACCGCAAAGCGTCTTCACCTGTACGTCAACGCACTCACGGAGCGGGCCGAGCGAGTGCAGGTCTTGCATCAGCATTATCGCGACGCCATGCAGGTTAAAGACATTCCCATCACGGGAGCCGTGAAACCGACCCCCGTATTCCTTTCTATCCCTGTCTATCGAATGATTTTTGAGGTGATTAGGGATTGGCAACGTTCGGAATGGAAGTCGCACGAAGGGGAGGTCGGACTACTTTCGTTCCTGCGACACAGTCGTCTCTACGAATGCTACCTCCTGGTTTCGATGCTCGAAGCCTTTGCAGCCGATGGTTTCCAGGTCGTCCATAAAAAAAGGCATGCCTACACCGCTCCCTATGCGGATTGGGAGCAAAGCGACTATGCCAATACCTTTGTTCTGCGCAAAACGTTCGAAGCAGAAGGCAACCGCCAATCGTTGGAAGTCACGCTGTACTACGAACCGGTGGTGCGTGCAGCCTCGGCCACATATGACCGTCGAAACGCCCCACTGTACGAAAACGGCGTGCGATTCTGCCGTACTACGACCTTGTCGCCAGAAGAGAGTTCAGACGGAAGTCGCTTGAAAGGCGTCGGTTTCGGATCCACCCTCTTTTACACGCCCGATTATCTCGTACGAATCCGCCGATTTGCTTCGAATGAAAGAGGGCAGGAAGTTCTTGTTGGAGCGACCACGTGGGCCGTTGCCGATGCCAAATATGCAACAAAAGAGACTGTCACAATGTATCGTGCAATGCCGACTGCCTTTAAATACCTCTTTGGGATGAAACCACTGGATTCCGATACGAACATGCTTGGGCTTTGGCTTTTCTGTGGTAAAAGTTCTGTCAAGACAGGTTCATTTGATAATGTCCTATGGCCTGAAGATTTTCAGGCAATGGGACGGGAGGAAGGTATATCAAGAGGACCAAGCGTAAACATCGTTACGCTGCTACCAGGAATAGATTTCTGTAAAAAAATGGCTCTTTGGATCGGGAATGTACTTTCAATCAATAATTTATAAATAATTTACAATCGATTAAAATTAAGTCAACGAACTTAAAGCGTTTGTTCCAGAGATTTCGAGTTCACTAAAACATTTAGATCCTTTTATTCTTCAGACAATGGGTACATGAGAGTCAAATCCATATGTTGAATTCTACCTGCCGGAATCCGTAAAAGCTTTCGCAACTTTTTCATATCGGGATCATTTAACAACTTTCTCATTTCATCACAGACGACCTCCTCTAGAACCTTTGCATTATCTCTACTCACCGTATATGAATCGTGCACTGTGAATGGGATTTCTTTTGTCCTCTGATAGAAGGTTACAATTGATCTTGCCAGAAGTGCAGCATCTAAGCTTTGAATAATATTTGCAGTCGTCGCAATATATGCCTTTTTTACATTAGTCGAAGACTCAGAGTTATCCGAAAGCATCTTTGTCTTCAGATGAAATGTCATTGAAATTGGATAATATATTTCAGCCCCTTCACCTGTATTCCAAGTAACTTTTTTTGTACACAAATATTTTTTGCATGCATCAAAACCTGAAGGCGTTCTCCAAGCTGGATGATCACCCCAATCGGTGAATGACTTTGAAAAATTTCTTGTATCAAAAATTAATTTTTTGAAAAAACCGACATAATCTTTGCAAGCATCAAGAATCAATTTGAGAGTGTTTTCCGAAACGCCGTATTCCATAGCAAGGTCGTAAGCTTTTTCCTTTGCATTTTCAAAGCTTTCGCCATATGCCATAGGCATAATAATCTGCTTTACAATTTTTCTTTCAATACTATCCTTTGAAACATTCAAACCCGATTTCTTCAATATAGAAAGATAGAAATCCTCACGAGATAAACTTCCTAAACCACAAAGCTTTCCCATTTCTCGATTTCCATAGAGGAGACTTGTCATCTGAGCAAAGGAAGCTCTGTGATCCAAAGTAAGCTCATTTTCTTGCTTGTAAAGCCAACGAGTCAGACGACCTGCATGCGGACTGATGATGCCGCCAAAGAAATAAAATCTTCCCCTATCATCTGTTTTGACGTCAAAGCTTGCCTGATCTAAATCTTCCAACTCTTTTAGAATTCGTTTCTGAAAGTTTAATTTTTCAAGATACTTTTCTTCCGAAAACGAATTTCCATCGCGGAATACTTCATTATCAAACACCTTCCCTAAATAGGTTTCGCTTTTCAACTGTGAAAGATGATCTTTATTAACAACAAATATTCTTCTCGCCAAAAGTTGACCTGCCTTCGCGTGAATTGATGAACTTGTCAGATGTTCTGGATCTAAGAAAAATCTTCCTTCTCCTGGCAATCTATAACGAGGCACCGATTCCTTGTTGTGGTCAGTAACCTCATACCATGATCTATCTCCTTTCTCATAATGAAAATTTAGATAGCCAGCGACTATAAGATCTTCTACATAGCCTTTTACCTCCTTAAGAACAGAAAGATAATTTCTTGAATGCAGTGGTAGCTTCAGGAAATGAGCGATAAAAACAAAGATGGACTGAGCAGCATATTTCGTACGCGGACGATTCTTTAGATCAGCTGCCAGCTGTTCCACAATTTCGATACGGCCGCTGGATTCATCCAATGAAGAAATATCAGTCATGGTAAGCACCGCCATATGGCTTGAAAAAATTCCCACAAGAGGGGCATATAACATTTCGAGGACTATTCTTCACATATTTAAAATAGTTCTCGTTCCCATTCTTTATGATTGGACTATAGTGGCAACTGAAACAGCGTGTGACGATACGTTCAGCTCCGCAAGAAACACACGTGAAGTTTCCAGGATCACCTAACGACTCTGTCAAGAACGTTCCTGCATGACCACATTGATAGCATACCCTAAGCCCGGCTATTCTTTCTTGAAGCTCAAGATACTGAAGCCATTCCAAGATAACAAGTTTAAGGCCATCGGTATCGGGTAGGGCTGAAATCCAGCCTGAATATGACTTATCTCTTAGCCCATATTCATTTCTCACACCTTTACACGGATGAAGGATGAAAACCATATTTTTTCCTCCTTGACCATAATTCTTATCATCCCGTAAGTTTGTTAACAGCCTCTCAGATCCATTGTTGCCAATAAATGTCCTTAGTTTCGCGTCAAGCACCAACTTACATGAGGAGGAAATAGTTCCATCATCACCGAGTGACTCTAAGACATAGTCTGGACGTACAGTGCCTCCCTCCTGGAATTGAAATTCACACTGATACGTTAAACGAATTTTTTGTCCAGAATCCTGATGCTTAAAAGTGACTGCTATATTATTTAGACTCTGCCGAACACAAGAAGTTACTTTGTTAATCCAACCCTCTTCCGGAACAAATCTATATTTTTTGTATAGAATGAAAATGATGCGTAATAAGCACCATTTTTCATATATTGCAGAAAGATGTTCTATGCGTATATTTGAGATAGCCGATTTGCAATGAAAAGCATCCAATTTACTTTTGTTTATTTCGATTAATCTTTTATAGCAATTGATATTCTTTGCATACCACGGATTATTCTGGAAAACAATCTTACTAAAACATTGTGAAGATATTGTTGTTCCACGAAGTTCCAAGTCAGAAATACACTCTCGAATCAAAGACTCACATTTCTGAATGTCACTACCATCGAGAAAACTTATTCCGTAAGCAAACCGCAAGGCCGCTAACAACTCAATAATTTTGTGCGCGCAAAACAATACAAATCGATTTTCGGATGAATCGATGTCCTCGCGATATCGATTTGAAACTACAATATTTCTCGTCCTTCCTCGCAACAATCGAATCGCATCAAAACCACTACCTTTAACTCTATCTGCACGAACAAATAAAGTCTCTAAACTAATTCGACGCTTGGGCCTTTCTATTATTTGCCGGAGAGATCTTGTGTAGTCGTGTAATAACTGTTCAAACTCTGCACTATTATGAGAGCGGTAGTTGTGATGTTTTATTTTAAGAGGATTATCGTCTGATCGTATAAGTTCAACGAGAGTGTCTTTAAAATCTTTGAGGATTTTTTCAGCCGTTCCCTCTTCCAGCCCCGAACACTCTAACTGAAGATTGAAATATTCACCATTAGACCACTCAACGGTGAAATTCCCAATTGACCGATATAATTCAGAAACTAGTTTTCCATTTACTTTCCGAGCAAGAAACCACCAGTTCTCATGTAAGTTCTCATCATGTACTAAATGCCACACCTCCAGAGATCCTTTCGGATTGATGGGATGCGCATCGGATCCGACGCAGCGAACACCTATCCAAGCCCCTATCGTTCGAAAAATCTTTAATGATATAGATTGCTCGTGAATGTCTATCCTTTCGCGAATTTCTATATTTGAAGGTCCAGCAAAATCAAACAAACAAACTGTAAATTTCATAACGACCAGTAATTCACTTGATGATCTTCTCCCTCTGCTTGTGCGATCAACTTATCGAGCTCATCAAGGCACTCCTGGGATACTTGGTCTCTGATCTTCGATTTGATTTCTTCGAGAGCTTTTTTCTTCGTATAGCGGATCTGTCCATATGCATCCGCCGCATCAAAAACAAGTCGGGGAAAAATCTTGCTTCGGATAACGTAACCGGCAACTTCTTTATGGCTCAAACCGAGTTTGATTGCTTCTTCCTCGAAGAGCATACTTTGCCGGACAACACGTAGGCTTACGTCAGCACCTATCTTTCTGCATTCATCTGTTATCGAAACTAGTAGTTGCGCAAGGGTATTTTTGGCATCATATGCAGGATAAGTTTTTCGGGACCCGAAGCTCCTCGGATGGATAGTTGACTTAACAGCTGAACCATGACAGCGCCGATCTTCTGGTACTGACAGAGGATCGTCAAGCTTCAAAATATGGACACGATCCAATACTTTCGGAGAAAAGAAATGAGTCGTTTCATCAATATTTATGGTTCCGATAAACCTGATATTATTAGGAATTTTCACACTTGAAGGAATGGCCCTAGCGATCTGATTGTCTAAACTCAGTCCAAGCAAATACTCTTCGATCTCCTTGTCTTCGCAACCAAAGTATACAGAAAGTTTTTCCCTTATACTCTTGTTCGATAGTATCTTTTTGGGTTCTGCCTCAAGAGCATTATCACACGATGAAAGAAATAATTTAGACAATGCTTTGAGATCTACTTTAGAAGTTGAATGCAAATCTGCTGTCGGAAGATCAATATATACTTCTGAGCCAGATCTATTCTCAAGGCAGCTCAACAAATCCGCAAAATAGTACTCGGGTCTCGCAATATTCATCTCATCTAAAACAACAAGATGAAGCCTAGTCGGATCGACGTTGGCTTTCTCTATAGCATTAAGAAAAGGTGTGCTGTAGTATTTTCCTGTCACTGGATTAAAATAACCCAGCAACTCTTCCGAACTTAGCCAATTTGGCTTAACAGGAATTACAGTCAGCTCTGCACCAATTGCGTCGGCAAAGAGGCGACAGAAACTCGTTTTCCCTGTGCCTGATCGTCCAGCCAATATAACGATGTCATGAGTGCACATCAAGGCAGAGAACGTTCGAATGAATTCTTCCGAGTATATACCAGACTTTTGAGCGAGAAAACCAAAAATATTCTTCAAAGCACCATTTAAAGACTGATCGTTAAATCCTTCAGATTCTTCGTCTCCATCCTTCAACGTCAAGATACAATCATCATTGAACAAACCAAATTTCTGTAAGATTTTAATTTCTTCTTCTATATCTTTTTTCTTTGTAGATAATTCGCCAAGAGTTTTTATAAGACTATCCGTTTCTTTCTTCACCTGATTAAAATCAGTACGATTCTGCGACAATTTTTCTTCTAAGAATTCAGTTTCTTTTTTAAGATTTTTCTCTCGCTCCTCTATTTCAAACAAATACGATCTTCGATGCCGAATCTCTGTTAACTCGTCTTGACTCAGAACCCGTTCAATTCTTGCGCGTACATTTTCTTTTTCCAAGTGCTCCTCAACAAAAAAACTACAAATCACCCACTGTCCAACGTGTTCCTCGTGTTGCCGCCAATACTTTCGCCCCACGGGAACTATTCCACTCCTGGTCACATTAAGATGTATATCTACATTTCCCTCATGGAGAACGGATTCAATCTCATCTACACCTAGAATATTCTTCACTTTCTTTAGTCTGCCAACAAACTGAGCATTCGGTTCCTCACCAAACAACTCTAGTTTTTTTAATAGAATCTCCTGTAGCACTGAGTTGTCTCTCATCACTTGCCCTTCAAATAAAAGTTAAACAGTACTATCTTATATGTAAGACGCATTGAACTAACTAAGTTCTTTCCCTTATTTTTGAGACTTAATCTAGGATGAAGTTTTTTCTAGACTTGTAACAAAAGGGGAAATAGGACATCATACCCTCCACAGTTAGGAACCCTTCTCATGGCCACTGTTCGCCGCAAGTACATCCACGAAATGAAGCTCAATGCCGTACACCTCGTTCAGATCGGAGGACGCTGAGCCTGCGATGTCTCTGACGAACTCGGCATTGATCACAACACTCTCTACGCCTGGCTGCGTGCTACACGCAACGGCAAACTCACCGACGGCGAACCTGCTCATGATGTCATGCCCGAGCAGAGCGTGATCTCCCGTCCGCGCGTTGAACTCGGAGTTAGGCGCTAAGTCCGGACTTGTAGTCAGGACCCAGCGTGGGCGACTACTATCCCTCAAGACACGAAATTCATGACATCCTCTGCCCGGAGTCGAAGTAGTCGGGAAAACGAAAATTGTAGAACGCGGACTGTGACAGGCCTGAGCGAAGGTAATCACGATAAATGTCGTCCCAATTGAGCCTGATGGTCATGGAAGAAACTCCAAAGTTTGGAGCCTTCATTGTCGGCGAGCCACTGCCGGGACCATGTTAGGTTATGGGGAGCTTACGATTCTCCTATCCTAATTTAGGTTCTGCCCCGCGCCGTACCAGTGTTCGACGTTCGGGGCGATGCGCACGACGTCGCCCTTTCTGGTCACCTGAGCGGGCTTGCCGCGTTCCTGATAGCGGCCTTCGCCCGCGATGACGAGGAGAATCTGACCGCCCGAGTGCTTGTGCCAGTTCGTGCGGGCACCCGGCTCGAACGTGACGTTCCCGATCGGCGCGTTGAAGACGGCGTCGTTTTCGGAGGTAGGAGCAACCCGTGAAGAACTTTCCGTAGGGATTGACGCCGCCCTGCGCATAAACCGTGTCGATGGGCGCCCGGATCGAAGCGGGTTCGGCGGGCGGGCAGGAAAGGCGATGCCGTCAAGGTTCGAGCGACTGATAGTCGTCGGGATCGACAAAGCGTCCCTTTTCGCTCAGGAACATCCCGCGCAGCCACTGCACGGCCGGATCCTTGTCGACGCGGACGTGCCAGAGGAAGTGGGGCGTGTAGTCCGAAATGCGCGAGGGCTTGCCGAGAATCACGTAGTCGCCTCCCTCGGCGATGCGGCGCGCGGCGAGCTGCAGGCCCGTCATGGCGACGAGGCCCGTGCCGTGCAGGCACTCGAAGGCCTGCGTGAAGTACGGCACCCAGACGGCTGTTTCGAGCGACCGGTAGGGAATGTCGGACTGATTCGGCATGAAGGGATCTTCGGGCTGGACATTCTGCGAGGGAATGAGGCTCGTCTTCACGAAGCGGTAGCGCAGAATGTCGGATTCGTGCAGCGTTCTGGTGCGCGCGAGTTCGACGAGCGGGTGCGAAGCGTGCACCACGTAGGCGACCGCGTCCCGGCAGATGGGCTGCGAGCGGATGTCGGGATCGTTTTCGTGCGTCGGATAGACGGCGAGGTCGAGCGCCCCGGATTTGAGCTGCATCCCGATGTTGACGTCAAGCGGACGAAAGTCGACCGAAGCGAGCGGCGCCGCCGCGACGATCGCGGGAAGAGCGGGTACGAGATAGTTGTAGACGCCGTAGTCGACCGCACCCACGCGGAAGGTGCGCGTGAGTTCCGCCGGATTGAAGCTGCGGCCGGCGCCCGAGAGAAGCTGCTGGTAGTCGAGGAGCATCGTGCGCAGAACGGGCTCGATTTCGCGCGCCCGCGCGGTCGGCAGCATCCCGAGGTGATAGCGCGTGAAGAGTTCGTCGCCGAAGATGAGGCGCAGTTTCGAGAGCACGCGGCTCGCCGAAGCGACGCTCGTCATGCAGCGCTCCGCCGTCTGAGAAAGATTGAGCGTCTCAAAGAGCGTGACGAAGAGACGCACCGATTCCATGTCCAAAGTAGGCAGTTTTTGTTCCGACATTCCGGTACTCCCCCCGAATAAAAGAAAACGAAGCGCCGCCCTTTCGAGAACGGCCTTCGTCATAAAGAATACTCTACCGACCGACGCGCAGGGGAGGTTTCCCTGCGCGTCGTCGTGATTTTCGGAACGTCAGTTCGATTCCGAGGGTTTTTCCGAGGAGGGGGCCTCGGACGGGGCTTCCGCCGCGGCGGCCGGAGCGGCCTCGGCTTCGGGCGCCTTGAATTCGCGCTGCGCCGCCTGCACCATCTGCATGATGATGGCGTTGGCGACTTCGGCGTCCCGGTCCATTTCCTCTTCCGTCGGATCGCGCCCTTCGGCGAAGGCCTTCTTGCAGCGGGGACCGTCGCGAAGGACGTAGCCCATCACGGTTTCCTCACGCAGGCCCTGCGGCACGGCGTCGGCGCCGTCGGCGAGGTAGAGCGTGCGCATGTCGCTCATGAAGTGGGCGTTGTTGAGGAGTTCCTGCATGAAGGCGGCGTCGGCTTCGTCGACCGAATTGAAGCCGACGAGGTTCATGTTGAAGGCGTCGGCCGCTTCGGGCTTCCAGTCGGGATAGTCGCGCAGGAATTCTTCCGTCACGGCGTTGTCGGCCAACACCTTGTCGAAATCAAGAAGCTCCTTGTTGACGAGCGACAGGTTCGACGTAACGAAGCCCGTGTAGGCGGTGATGAGGGCGTCCTTGCAGTTCGTGACCGAAATGAGGTTTTCCGGACCATATTGGGCGATTTCGCCCGTCATGTCGAGGAAGCTCATCACGAAGTCGATCGCGAAGAGACAGCACAGGTCGCGGCGTCCGAGAATCGCCACCTGTTCGGGGATGCCCGCCTGCGTGAATTTGGCGCGCGCCCAGTTGTCGCGGATCGCCTCGACGACGCCCGAGCCCATCCAGCCCGAGTCGTCCCGCAGATCCGCGCGCATGTCGAGAAGCGTCGCGGCAAGCGCATAGGCGACGCCCGCGACGTGGTCTTCCCGCTCGATCATCGAGAGACGGCTCGAGCGCGAAATCGCATTGGAGAGCGCGTAGGAGAACCCGATGAACATGTCCTGAAGCTGCATGTAGTCGGAGAGGTCCTGATGTTGCACTTCGCAGCCCTGCATGTTCTGCGCAAGGATTTCCAGATGCGGGAAGCCCTGCTCTTCGTAGAAACGGTTGTTGAGGGACTCGCGAAGGACGTCGAGCATGTAGGTGTAGCCCGTCTTGGCTTCGTTGCGGGCGCGGCGCTTCTTCAGTTTGCGCGCGCGGTCGGGATTGGTTTTGCTCTGCGGCATGATGGTCCTTTTTGTGCGTTGCCCGGCGCGGGGCCTCGGGCTGAACTCAGGAAGTTTAGAGCGGCAACCTTAAGCCGAGATTTCCGATGTTTTCGCCTTTCCTGGCGGACAGAGGGGCGGCGTCTTTCGAAACGCCGCCCTCCCTTCAAGAGGCTGACCCGGGCAACGCTCCTCCCGGGCGATTCTACGCGCGCCTGGCGGCCAAGACCGAAAGGCCCGCGCCGATCACCGCGCCGACAAAGGCCGGCACGATCCACTCGAGCCCGTTCGCCGCGAAGGGAAGCTCGTCGGCAAAATCCGAGAGTCCCGGCACGCGCACGCCGAAGGCTTCGACGCCCGCGAGGACCGAAAAGATCCCCGTTGCGACGACGGCCGCGGGATAGAGGGCCTTCAGCGTGAGAAGGCGCTTTGAGGCGAGCGACAGAAGGCCGAGCACGATGAGGACGATCGCGACGGGGTAGATCGCGACGAGAAGCGGCACCGAGAATTTGAGGATGAGCGTGAGTCCCGCGTTGGCGATCACCATGCTCGCAAACGCGAAGACCTTGGCCCAACCGCGGTAGCCGAGGACCGGAAAGGTCTCGGAGAAGTAGTTGGCGCAACAGGAAATCAATCCTACGCAGGTGTTGAAGCAGGCGATGAAAAAGATGAGTCCCATGAGGACCGTCCCGACGGGCCCGAAGAGGTCGGAAGCGACGAGCGTGAGCGTCTGCGCGCCGTTTTCCATGGACGAGTAAGCCCCGCCCGCCTCCGCTCCGATCACGGCGAGCGCGCCGTAGACCGCGAAGAAGACGCAGGCGGCAATCGCCCCCGCAAAGACCGTTTCCTTCACGACCGTGCCTTCGGAGCGGATCCCGAATGCGCGGATGTTCATGGCGATCACGAGACCGAAATTGAGCGCCGCGATCGTGTCCATCGTCTGATAGCCCTCGATGAAGCCCGTCGCAAAGGCGCCCTGCGCGTAAGCGCCCGTCGGTGCCGCCGCGTCGCCGAGAGGATGAAGGCAAATGCCGAGAAAAAGAAGCGCAATGAGGGCGATGAGCGTCGGACAGAGGAACTTTCCGAGCCGCTGCGTGAGCTTTTCCGGGTTGAGCGCCACCGCGTAGGCGAGCGCGAAAAAGAGAATCGAGTAGACAAACTGTGCGAGGCCCAGGGCGGAAAAGCCCCCGAACGCCGCATCCAGAAGTCCGGCGCCCTCGAGCGCCGGGCGCATCACCATCTCAAAGGACGTGCTCGCCGTGCGGGGAATTGCCAGGCACGGTCCGATCGAAAGATAGATGAGGAGCGTAAAGAGAAACGCAAAGCGCGCGTTAACGCGGGAGGCGAGCGCCGTGAGTCCCCCCGACTCCGCCACCGCCATGACGCCGAGGATGGGAAAGCCGACGGCGGTGACGAGAAAGCCCGCAAGCGCCGCGGGCATGTCGACACCCGCCTGCACACCGAGAAAAGGCGGGAAAATGAGGTTCCCTGCTCCGAAGAACATGGAAAAAAGCGTCAGGCCGACGAGGAGCCGCTGGGAAAAACGCAGGGAGGAGATTTCTTGCATGAGGTTTCGTTCTTATTGTGGATTGCAGGATAGGGAAAGACAAAAACGCGGCAACGTTCGGACGGTCGTCGAACGAAACCGCGAAAAAGGATGAGGAGGAAGAACAATAGCAGACTTTGCGCCGGTTCCTCGGGAGGGGACGCGCGAATTGTCGGTTTTTACCGCTTCCCGAGGCCCTCCCGTCTCGAAAGCAAGTGCGACAATGACTTGCCGTGCGCTACACTTACGGAAACGGCTCGTTTTTGACAACACGCTTTTTTTTCAGGACACGGACAAGATGGGCAACATCGACATCGAATGGCTCAAAGCCACGCTTGCGGACGCCGCGGAAGAACTGCAGCGCGCGATCGACCGTCTGGAGACGGACGGCGGAGAAAAAGACGCAGAGCATATCGTCACTCACGACCTCGTGCACGTCTACGCGAAACTCAACTACGCGGTCAACACCCGCGAACTCGGACCGCTCGCGTTGGAAGCGCTCACCGAGGACGAGCTCATCGCCTGGCCCGAAATCATGCCTTTTGCGACGCTGGACGAACTCGAAGCCATGGTCGACTTTGAACCGAAGAACTGAAGAAAACCGCTTTTTCCGAAAGCAAACGCCCGCGGGAGCGGCCCGAAAGACCGCGCGCGGGCGTCGTCGTTTTCGCTATTCCGATCAGTCCCTGGCTTCGGGCGCGGGGCGCAGATCGCGCAGGCGCCACCCGAAAAGCGTCATGACGAGGAAGTAGACGACCGCGGCGCCGACAACGAGGCCGAGCGTCCCGCCCGCACGGACGGGCCACGTGAGCGCCGTCCAGGAGACGCCGCGCTGCGCGAACCAGAGCCCCGCCGCCATGACGAGGGATCCCGCCGCCACCTGCAGGAGGAACTTTCCCCAGCCCGCGCGGGGACGATAGATCCCGCGGCGACCGAGAATGAGAAGGAGCGACCCCGCGTTCACACAGCTCCCCAAACCGACCGAAAGCGCGAGCCCCGCCTGGTCAAAGAGCGGTACGGTCGCGAGGTTCAGGAGTTGCACGATGACGAGACTCAGAAAGGCGATGCGCACGGGCGTGCGGATGTCCTTTCTCGCGTAGAAGGCGGGCGCGGCAATCTTCAGGGTGATGAGCCCGATGAGCCCGACGGCGTATCCCACCACTGCCCTTGCCGTCTCAGCGACGTCGGCGGCCGAAAAGTTCTTTCCCTGAAATAGGAAAGCGACGAGCGCTTCGGACGTGAGCCAGAGACCGAGCGCCGCGGGAATCCCGACGAGAACGACGAGGCGAAGCCCGTGATCGAGCAGTGCGTTGTAGCGCTCGGCGTCGCCTCTCGCGTGCGCGGCCGAAAGGCCCGGCAAGAGCACCGTTCCGAGCGCAACACCCAGGAGCGCCGTCGGAAACTCCATCAGGCGGTCGGCGTAGTTGAGCCAGGTCACGGCCCCGTGTCCCAAGTGCGAGGCGATGTTCGTGTTGATGAGAATCGAGAGCTGCGCGACGCCCACCCCGAAGAGCGCGGGGAGCATGAGTGAGAGAACCTTTCGCACGTCCGTGTCGGCGAGCGACGCGCGAATCCCGCGCGGGCGCAGGACGCAGCCGAGTTTGGCGAGCGCCGCGATCTGGGCGCCCAACTGCAAAACGCCCCCGATGAGGACGGCGGCGGCCAACGCCCAGATGGGCTCGTCAAAGTACGGGGTGAGAAGGATCGTCGCGCCGATGAAGCTGAGATTCAGAAGAATCGGCGTCGCCGCCGGAATCGCAAAGCGCTTCATCGTGTTCAGAATCGACGCCGCAAGGGCGACCAAACTCATGAAAGCGATGTAGGGGAACATCCAGCGCGTGAGCGCCACGGCAAGATCGAAGGCTTCGGGGTCCGAGCGCATGCCGCCCGCGATCGCGAGGACGAGCAAGGGCGCGGCGAGGACGCCGAGCACGCTCGCCGCGAAGACGGCGACGCCGAGGATCGTGAAGACGTGCTCCAAAAAGCTCTGCGTGCGCTCGGGAGCGTTTCGCTCGCGCACGTCCGAGAGCATCGGAACGAAGGCCTGCTGAAAGGCGCCTTCGGCAAAGAGACGGCGCAGCATGTTCGGCAGACGAAAGGCCACGTAGAAGGCGTCCGTCGCGGCGGTCGCGCCGAAGTAGCGGGCGATCAGCATGTCGCGGATCACGCCCGTGATGCGGCTCACGAGCGTGAGGCCGGAGACGGTGAGCGCGGAGCGGAGTAAAGACATCGGTGCGGCATCCCTTGGGAGCGGTCGGAGGCGAAAGCGGCCGGGCTCAATCCCCTGCCGTCCGGACGAATCGCGGCTTCGTCGCCGAAGCGCACAATTTTTCCTGCCTTCCGTTTGTTTTTTGATCGGAAAATTGTTATAGTTTAGGACTTTTCGGAATCCGCAAAGTGTAACGCGTCCGGACGCTTCTACGGAAGACGGTCCTGCGGGATTTGCAAAACTCGGCCAACGTGTCTTGGGCAACTATGGGCGTAACTCTCGCGAACGCCCGCCTCGGTTTGGTTTTCAGCCCGTCCGGAGCCTTTGACGGACCCGAATAAGATTTTTTTCGAAAAAAAGACTTCACTTCAAGCGAGCCCCGCTCGCGTGTAAGGAGCTCTCGGCGGTTGACGAGTCTCTTCTGCCGACCGACTCCATTTGCTAAGGACATTCACAAATGGCTAATACCAAGCAAGCTCGTAAGCGCGCCCGTCAGATCGTTGCGCGTAACCTGCACCTCTCGGCTCAGCGCAGCCAGTTCCGCACCGCCATCAAGGCCGTGCGCAAGCTCATCGTCGCCGGCGACAAGGCTGCCGCTCAGGAAGCCTTCAAGAAGGCCGAATCCGTGATCGATGCGATGGCTCGCAAGGGCGTTCTCCACGCCAACGCCGCCGCTCGTCACAAGAGCCGTCTGAGCGCCTCGATCAAGGCCATGGCCTAATTGCGAGATGCTTTGCGTTCGGGGACGCGAGAGTCCCCGGGCGAAGAAAAACCCCGCCGTTGCGAGACGAGCGGGGTTTTTTGCGTCTTAGCGTTCCGTTCTCAGGTCTTTTCGCCGACCACGACGGGTTCGAGTTCGAGCCGGAGGCCGAAGCGATCCTCGACGTCCGAGCGGATGTCTTCGGCCACGCGCAGGACGTCCTCACCCGTCGCGCCGCCGAGATTCACGAGAATGAGGGCGTGGCGCTTGTAGACGCCCACCGAGCCCCGCTCGGCTCCCTTCCAGCCCGCGGCTTCGATGAGCCAAGCGGCGGCTAGCTTGCGGCGCCCCCCGCCGAGGGGATAGGAAGGAATCCCGGGGTGTTCCGTGAGGATGTGGTGCCAGAGGAGTTTCTCCGCGACGGGGTTCTTGAAGAAGGACCCCGCGTTGCCGATTTCCTTCGGGTCGGGAAGCTTGGCCGCGCGCACCGCGCGCACGGCGGCGGCCACCGTCTGCGGCGTCGTGGGTTCGAGACGCGTCTTGCGGTAGGCTTCGAGGTCCTTGTAGTCGACGCGCGCCACCCATTCCTTCGGGAAGCGAAGCACCGCCGAGAGGATCACTTCGCCCTTCCCCGCCTCGGTCTTGAAGCGCGAATGGCGGTAGCCGAAGTCGCAGTCGGCGACTCCGTAGTCGACGACGCTTCCGTCGGGACGGAGTACGCGGACGGATTCGATTCGTTCGGCCATTTCGAGCCCGTAGGCGCCCGCGTTCTGTACGACGGCGCCCCCGACCGTTCCGGGAATGGCGGCGAGGTTTTCCAAGCCCCCGACGCCCGCGTCAAGGAGCGCGTCGATCACGTCGTCAAGGGTCTCCCCCGCTCCCGCTTCGAGGAGCGTGTCGCCCGTCGCTTCGTCGCGCGTCAGAAGAAAGCCGCGCAGATCGAGCTTCACGACGAGTCCCGGAACCTTCGAGAGGAAGATCGTGTTGGAGCCGCCCCCGAGAATCGTGACGGGGAGGTTTTCCGCCTTCGCGCTTTCGAGCGCTTCGCGCAGTTCCCCTTCGTTTTCCACCCGAACGAACCGTTCCGCCGCGGCCTTCGTCTGAAAGGTCGAGGAATGCGTCAAGTCATAGTCGCGGAAAATTTCCAGTGCCATATGGCCTCCAGCCGTGCGAGCGGCCCGGCCGCTCCGAATTCTGTTTCTTCAAAAAACCATTATAGGGAGGCTTTCGCTACAATCAGGGCTTCCCGCAACATACGGAAAAGGAAAAGACATGCCCAGCTTTGACGTGGAACTCAAGGTCGATGCGGTCGAACTCAAGAACGCCGTCGATCAGGCTCAGAAGGAAATCGGCACGCGCTACGACTTCCGCGGCACGGCCGCGGCCGTCGAGCAGAAGGATCTCGAACTCACGCTCATCGCCGAGTCGGACTTTCAACTCCGCCAGGTCCGCGACGTTCTGATCGGCAAACTCGCCAAGCGCGGCGTCGACGTGCGTTTCCTCGATGAATCGAAAGCCGTGGAGAAAATCGGCGGCGACAAGTTGAAGCAGACGATCGTAGTGAAGTCCGGGATCGACAAAGACCTCGGCAAGAAGATCCAGACGACGGTCAAGAACGCCAAAGCCTTGAAGCTCTCCGCTTCGCTTCAGGGCGACGTCGTGCGCGTCTCGGGCGCCAAGCGCGACGCCCTGCAGGAATGCATCGCCCTTTTGCGAAAGGAAATCGAAGAGGCTCCGCTCTCCTTCGGGAACTTCCGCAATTGATCATGTCGGAAGGCCCGGCCTTCCGACATGCAGTCCTACCGCAGTGCGGCCTCCTTCGGCACCCGGTTTCGAACGGGTGCCGTTTGTTTTCTTCGTCTCGCTCAAGATCCGCCTGGATCCGACCTTCCCTCCTCTCAGGCAAGGAGAAAATCGATTCCTCCCGCAGTCGGTCCCTGTCTGCAAAAAAGAAAATTTCGCTTCTCCAATCCGAACGCAAGAGACGTAAGGCATTCGCACTAGGTCAAGAAAATCGGGGCGCCCTATAGTGAGGAAATACGCGCCGTTTTCTCCTCTTCGTCGGAGAGGTCGAATAAGAGCGCGTCCGACTCACCCCTCAAGGACTTCCCATCATGTACAACTTCATGGCCGCATTCATCATCTGCGGCGCCGTCGTCCTCATCGGCGAAATCGTAGCGAAACTCACAAAGGCGTGGGTGCCGTCCGTCTTCGTTTCCGCCGTCGTCCTCCTCATCGGCTACTGGACGGTCATCCCCAAGGAACTCGTCACCGAAGCCCACCTGATGCCGTTCGGCAACACCCTCGCGATGATGCTCATCATCACCCACATGGGGACGATGATCAGTCTCGAAACGCTTCTCGCCCAGTGGCGCACCGTCGTCTTGTGCGTCCTCGGGCTCGCTGGCATGTGCGGCCTCGCCTACTTCGTGTGCCCCTTCTTCATGGAACGCGAACTCATCATCGCGGGTCTGCCGCCGCTCACGGGCGGGATCGTCGCCGCCACGATGATGCAGACGGCCGCGCAGGAAGCGGGCCTCACCACGGCCGCGGTCTTTGCGATTTCCATGTACTGCATCCAGGGCTTCGCGGGCTATCCCCTCACCGCCATCGTTCTGAAGCGCGAAGGCGCTCTGCTCCTTGAAAAGTACCGCAGTAGCAAGACCCACGCCGCCAACGGCCCGATGCTCGACGTGACGAAACTCCCCGACGAACAGACGCACGGCATTCTGCACCTTCCCGAATCCTGGAACAGTCCCGTCGTCATGCTCATGAAGCTCGGCATCGTCACGTGGCTCGCCATGCTCCTTGGCGGCTGGACCGGCATCTCGGGCGCCATCTGGTGTCTGGTTCTGGGCGTCGTCTTCTGCCGCCTCGGGTTCCTCGAACCCAACATCCTCACGAAGGCGAACTCCTACCAGATCATGCTCTTCGCGCTCATGATGTTCATCTTCGACGGTCTCAAGGCCTGCACGCCCGAAATGCTCGTTTCGATCATCGTCCCGATGTTCGTTTTGATCATCATCGGTCTGATCGGCATGTTCATCGTCGCCTACTTCGTCGCGCGCGCCCTCAAGATTTCGATCTGGCTCGGCTTCGGCAACTGCCTTACGGCCCTCTACGGCTTCCCCTTCAACGCCATCATCACCGAATCGATGTGCAAGGAAATGGCCGCGACCGAAGACGAACGCGAATACCTCATGGCCCACATGTTCCCCTCGATGATCGTGGGCGGCTTCTCGACCGTCACGATCACGTCGGTCATCATCGCCGGTCTCTTCGTAAACCTCTTCTGACGTCCAATCTTTTCGGGACGCACACCTCCGTTCGTCCCCGTCTTTTAGCAAAGGACACACCAAAATGAATCTTCTCGACCTCGAGCCCAAATACGCCGACTACCAGATCCGGATGCGCCGGCTCTTTCACACCTGCCCCGAAGCGAGCACCAAGGAATTCCAAACCGCCAAGCTCATCCGCGCGGAACTCGACAAGATGGGCATTCCCTGGCGCGAATGCGGCATGCCCACGGGCACGCTCGCCACGATCAAGGGCGCCCGTCCGGGCCGCACGATTCTCCTTCGCGGCGACATCGACGGCCTTGAAGTGACGGAACAGACGGGCCTCGAATATGCGAGCAAGAACGAAGGCTTCATGCACGCCTGCGGTCACGACTGCCACATCTCCATGCTTTTGACGGCCGGGAAGATTCTGAACGACCTGCGCGACCGTCTCTCGGGCACCGTGGTGCTCTGCTTCCAGCCCGCCGAAGAAGTCGGCAAGGGCGCTGCGGCCATGATTGCCGACGGTGCGCTCGAAGGCGTCGACGCGGCTTTTGGCATTCACGTCTGGTCCGACGTTCCGACGGGCCACGTCGCCGTGCGCACGGGCCCGATGATGGCCGCGGGCGACGAATTCGAAATCGAAGTTTTCGGGAAGGCCGGCCACGGCGCCATGCCGCACTGCTGCTCCGACGCGACCCTCATGGCGAGCGCGATTGCGCTCAACCTGCAGACGATCGTCTCGCGCGAAACCGATCCGATCGACACCGCCGTCGTGACGGTCGGGATGCTCAATTCGGGCACGCGCTTCAACGTCATCAGCGGCTACGCGAAGCTCATCGGCACGACGCGCTGCTTCAAGCCCGAAATTCGCGCGCGCTTCCCCGAACAGCTCGAACGCATTGCCAAGGAAACCGCCCGCGCGATGAACGGCGACGCGAAGCTCACCTACAACGCCCTCATTCCGCCCACCTTCAACGACGCCGACATGGCCGAACGCGTGCGCGTCGCGGCGAAGAAGCTCTTGGGCGAAAACGCCCTCTACGACTACCCGCCGAGCATGGGCGGCGAAGACTTCGCGTACTATCAGGAAAAGGTTCCGGGCGCCATGTGCTTCCTCGGCGTTCGCAACGAAGCCTGCGGCGCCGTCTACGCGCAGCACCACAACTGCTATCAGGTCGACGAAGCGATGCTCGTGAAGGGCGCGCTCCTGCACGCCCAGATGGCGGTCGACTACCTCGGCCTCGAATGCCAATAAACTACTGAAACGTAAGTCTGATGGCAATGGGGGCGCCCGACCGGGCGCCCCCATTCACTTTGTAGATCCGTTTTTCTCAGGCCCCGAGCCGCTCGAGGACCTTCTTTTCGATCGCTTCGCTCGTCAAGCCCACTTCGGCGAGAAGCTCCGCCTGCGTGCCGTGATCGACGAAGCGGTCGGGCAGACCGAAGCGCATCACGGGAACCGTGAGGCCCTCGTCGGCGAGCACCTCGAGAACCGCGTCGCAGGCGCCGCCCGCGAGCTGTCCCTCTTCCGCGGCGACGATGAGCTCGTGCGTGCGCGCGGCTTCGAGCACCGCTTCCCGGTCCAAGGGCTTCACAAAACGCATGTCGATGAGCGTTCCGCCCAAGTGTTCGGCGACTGGGCGCAGAACGTTCGTCATCGAGCCGAACCCGAGGAAGGCTACGCGTTTCCCTTCGAGCAGCTTGCGGGACTTCCCGATCGGAATCGTTTCGTCGCCCGCCGTCACTTCGACGCCCGGACCGCGCCCTCTCGGATAGCGCACCGCTGCGGGGAGACGGCACTCGTAACCGGTGTTGAGCATCAGACGGCATTCGTTTTCGTCCGAAGGCGTCATGACGACCATGTTCGGAATGCTCCGCAACTGTGCGATGTCGAAGACCCCGTGGTGCGTCGCCCCGTCGGCGCCCACGAGGCCGCCGCGGTCGATCGCAAAGAGCACGGGGAGGTTCTGGAGCGCCACGTCGTGAATCACCTGATCGATCGCACGCTGCAGGAAACTCGAATAGATGGCGAGGACCGGTCGGATCGGCGTCGTCGCCAACCCGGCCGCATAGGTGACGGCGTGCTGCTCCGCAATCGCCACGTCGCGGTAGCGGGTCGGAAAGCGCTTCGCGAATTCGACGAGCCCCGAACCCTCGCGCATGGCGGGAGTGATCCCGTAGAGCATCGGATCCTTTTCGGCGCGGTCGCAAATCCACCGTCCGAAGACCTGCGTGTAGGTGGGCTTGGCCGGTTTCGCGCTCGGCAGAATGCCGACGTCGGGATCGAACTTGCCGACGCCGTGATAGGTCGTCGGATCGGCTTCCGCGGGGGGATAGCCCTTTCCCTTCTTCGTCACGACGTGCAGGACACAGGGACCGTCGAGCTTGCGAAGGTTTCGGAGCACTTCGAGAAGTTCGGGGAGGCTGTGGCCGTCCACCGGTCCGAAGTAGTTGAGGTCGTACGCCGAGAAGATGCCCGACGGAGGCGAAACGAAGTTGATCGCCTGCTTTTCCATGCGTTTGGCGACTTCCCAGAGGCCGGGAACGGGCTTGAGGACCTTCTTGCTCAGTTCGCGCGCGTTCATGAAGGTGCGCGTCGAGACAATCTTCGCCAAATGCGAGGAAAGTGCGCCCACGGGCGGCGAAATCGAGCAGTCGTTGTCGTTCAGGATGATGAGAAGCTTCAGGCCCTTCTTGTAGACCCCCGCGTCGTTGAGCGCCTCGAGCGCCATGCCGCCGGTAAGCGCCCCGTCGCCGATCACGGCGACGTGCCAGCGGTCTTTGACTCCGAGAAGCGCGTCCGCCACCGCCATCCCGAGAGCGGCCGAAATCGAGGTCGACGAGTGCGCAGTCCCGAAGGCGTCGTACTCGCTTTCGCAACGCTTTGGAAAGCCGGAAATCCCGTGGTACTGACGCAGCGTCCCCATGCGGTCGCGACGTCCGGTGAGCATTTTGTGGGCGTAGGCCTGGTGACCCACGTCCCAGATGATCTTGTCGTCAGGCGTGTTGAAGACGGCGTGAAGCGCAATCGCAAGCTCCACGGCGCCCAAGGAGCTCGAGAGGTGCCCGCCCGTCTGCGAGACGGACCACACCATGAAGTCGCGGATTTCCTTCGCAAGAATCGCGAGGCTTCCGTCACTCAGGACCCGTACGTCTTCCGGAGAATCAATGCCGTCCAAAATCGGCGTGTTCGGTTTTTCCATGCATTCTCCTCAGAATGAGCGGTTGAGGACATAGTCGGCGATTTCGCCGAGGCGCTTCGTCGCGTCGGGAGCGAGCCCTTCGGTCTTCGCGACAAGATCGAGCCCGAACTGCGCTTCGGCGCGCAGTTCCCCGGCCTTCTTCCTGGCGCCTTCGAGGCCGAGAATCGAAACCCAGGTGGGCTTGTCGTCCTTTTCGTCCTTCCCTGCGGTCTTCCCCAAGACAGCCGTCTCCTGCGTGCAGTCGAGAATGTCGTCGATCACCTGGAAGGCAAGGCCCAAAGCCTGCGAATAGACGGCGAGACCGCTTCGCCCTTCGTCGGGGAGATTCGTCCAGTCACCCGCCTGCGCGCCCATGAGCACCGCGGCGCGAATGAGCGCCCCCGTCTTCATCGTCTGCATGCGAAGAAGCTCCGCTTCCGTGGGATGCCCTCCCACCATCGCGAGATCCAACGCCTGCCCGCCCGCCATGCCGTAGAAACCCGACGCGTGCGAGAGCGTGCGCACAAGACGCAACACCGTTTCCGCGGGCGCATCCGCGCCCGAAAGCACGCTGAAGGCTTCCGTCTGCAGAGCGTCGCCCGCCAACATCGCAAGGGCTTCGCCGTACTGCACGTGCACCGTGGGCTTGCCGCGGCGCAACTGATCGTTGTCCATCGCGGGCATGTCGTCGTGCACGAGCGAGTAGCTGTGGATCATCTCGAGCGCCAAGGCCGCGCGGTCGAGCACCGCCTCCGAGGCCCCCGTCACGCTACCCGCCGCGTAGCAGAGAAGCGGCCGGATGCGCTTGCCGCCACCGAGAAGCGCGTAGCGCATGGCGCCCGCAAGGCGCTTGGGCTCGCGTCCGGGCACGGGGCTCAGAGACTGAGCAAACCATTCGAAATGGCGTTGACGTTCGCGCTGCCAAGTCGCGAAGGCACTCGAAGCGGAGGTTTGGGTCATATCGGAAACTTTCGGGGATGAGGGAGGAGGAGAATCAGTTGGCCGGCGTCTTGGGACGAAGCCGTTCGATGACTTCCTGCGCGCGGTGGAGTTCGGCCTGACAGTGATCCAGAAGCGCGCGGCCGCGTTCGTACCCGGCCACGCTTTCGCGAAGCGTGATCTCGCCCGTCGTCATGCGCGTGGTGAGGGCTTCGAGCTCTTCGAGCGCTTCCTCAAAGGAAAGCTCTTCGACGGGGCGTTCCGTCTTTTCAGGGGAATTCGACATGCGCGACCTGCTGCAGGTGGATGGAGAGAGACTCTCTTCTCCCGTTGGATAAAAGATGCCTTGAAAAGAACACTTTTCAAAAAAGGCCGATTACTGATTATAGCGGTTCGCCTTTCTCCACCCCGCAGGATTTTGGGGGTTGGCCTTTCTTCCGAAGGAAAAGCGCTCAATGCACGTGCGCGTCGATCGTTTGGGAGGTTTCGGCGTGTTCGAAATGCGCGTGCCCCTCCCCTTCGGGATGAATGTGGCCGAGAAGCACAAAGCTCAGACCCACGCCCGCGAGGAACAACAGAACGTCCGCAACGACGCCCTTTCGCGAGCGCTCCGCGCTCATCACTTCGGGGAGGAAACTGCGAAGCGTGATGAAGAGAAAGGACGCGGCCGAGGCGGCGAGGACGTGCGGGAGATACGCCGAGTGCGAGAGAAAGAGGCCGCCCGCCGCACCGCCTGCAAGGGTCGACACCGCGGGAATGAGAAAGACCGCGATCGTGCGGCCCCGGGGCCAGCCCAACGACCGAACGAGCGCCATGGAGCCCGCCTCCTGCGGAATTTCGTGGAGCAGCACCGCCGCCGCGGCGAGCCATCCGAGCGAACCGCTCACCTGGAAAGCCCCCGCCACGACAATCCCGTCGACGAAGCCGTGAAGTGAACAACCGAAGAGAAGCGCGAAGGCTTCGACGCCGCGGTCGTTTTTGTGATGGTCCTTGTCGGCGTTCGTGCGGTGACCGTGGGCGGCATGGCCGCCCCAAGCGTGAAGAAGTCCTTCAAAGAGCACGAAAAAGACGACGACCGCCAAGGCGCTCTGCCCCACCCGCTCCGGGTCCGCACCCGACGAGAAGGCTTCAGGCAACAGATGCCCGAGCGCGACGCCCAACAACAACCCGCAGGCAAGCGGCACGAAGGCGTTACCGAAGCGGCGGCACCACCCGAAGGTGAGCCAGGTCGCCGCGGCGAGCGCCAGAAGGCGCGTCAACAAGTTGGCCGAAAGGATTTCAAGCATGGGGAATCGTCGGAAAAGAAAACGTGCTCCCCGACGAGGGAAAGCGAAAGAAACTCATTGTACGTAGGTTCGACGCCTTTTGGCGTCGACAGACTGAGGAAAGAGAACGAAACGCGGGGGCTTTTCGTCGGAACAGATCTTTCCAAAGAGCGACCTTTGCGTCATGGAGCCGTCATCTAGAAACCCCTTTTGTCACGCAACCGTAACACCCTTGTAAAGGCCCTGTCACAAGGCTTCCCTAGACTCCATTTCGAACCGGGACGCGATCGTCCCGCCCATGAACGAACTTTTTGAGAGTCTCATGACCACCAAGAAACACTTCGCCGCCGCGCTCGCGTCGGCCCTTCTGTGCATCGCGGGCACGAACGCCCAGGCGACCGAGATCTATCCCGTGGACGCCGCCCGTTTCATGACGAACGCCAAGTTCGACTTCAAGGTCGAATTCGACACCGTCGTCGACCGCAAGGACGTCACGATCCGGATCAACGGCGACGACTTCGCGAAGACCTTTACGGGGAACGAACTCTGGACGCCCAAGGAAGCGGACGCCGAAGGTTCGGCCCTCATGATCCGCGACGTCGAGATCAAGAAGCCCGGCAAGTATGAAGTGACGGTGAAGAGCCCCGAAGGCGAAAAAACCGTTCGCTGGGACCTCTACACGACGCCCGAAAAGGCCGTTGCCAAAAACGTCATCATTCTTCTCGCCGACGGTCTTTCGGTCGGCCACCGCACGGCCGCCCGCATTATGTCGAAGGGCGTCACGAACGGCATGTACAACGCCCCGCTCGCGATGGACGACATGCCGCACATGGCGCTTCTCGGCACGAGCTCCGTCGACACGATCGCGGCCGACAGCGCGAACACGGCTTCGGCCTACATGACGGGTCACAAGTCGAGCGTGAACGCGCTCGGCGTCTACGCCGACCGCACGAAGGCGAGCCAGGACGATCCGCGTCAGGAAACGATCGCCGAACTGCTTCGCCGCAAGACCGGCAAAGCCATCGGCATCGTGAGCGACGCTGAAGTGGAAGACGCGACGCCCGCCTCGGTCGTCGCCCACACGCGAAAGCGCGACGACAAGGCCGACATCGTCGGGATGTTCTACAACGTGAAGCCCGACGTCCTCATGGGCGGCGGTTCGGCCTACTTCCTCCCGAAGTCGACCCCGGGTTCGAAGCGCAAGGACGACAAAAACTACATCGACATGTTCCAGCAGGCGGGTTACAAGCTCGTCACCGATCGCGAAGCGCTCGCCCAGGCGGGCGACGCCACGAAGCTTCTCGGGCTCTTCCACACGGGCAACATGGACGGCTGGATCGACCGCCATCAGTGGAAGGGCAACACCGTGAAGAAGTTCCCCAAGCAGCCCGACCTCACCGAAAGCTTCGACGCCGCGATCAAGGTGCTCGAAAAGAATCCCGAAGGCTTCTTCCTGATGCTCGAAGCCGGTCTCGTCGACAAGATGTCGCATCCCCTGGACTGGACGCGCTCGGTCGCCGAAACGATCGCCTTCGACAAGGTCGTGGAAGCCGCACAGAAGTACTGCGACGAACACCCCGACACGCTCTTGATCGTCACGGGCGACCACACGCACTCGATTTCGGTCGCGGGCACGGTTGACGACAACAAGGAGGGGCGCGACATGCGTGAAAAGGTGGGCGTCTACGCGGCTGCGGGCTATCCCAACTACAAGGATGAAAACGGCGACGGCTTCCCCGACGACTTCTCTCCCTCGAAGCGCCTTGCGGTCTTCTTCGGTGCGCACCCCGACTACTACGAAACCTATCGTCCCCACCCCGACAAGACCTTTACGCCGGCGGTGAAGAACGAAAAGGGCGAGTACGTCGCCAACGAAGCCTACAAGAACGAGCCCGGCGCTCACTTCGTCGAAGGCAACCTCCCGCGCAGCGAAAGCCAGGGCGTGCACACGGTCGACGACCTCGTCGTCACGGCCCGCGGCCCCAATGCCGAAGCGATCCGCGGCTTCATGAATTCGACGGAAATCTTCCGAGTCATGGCCGAAGCCCTCGCGCTCGGCCGTTAAGTCCCTCTTGGGCGATCCAGGGCGCCCTTCGCCGGGCGCCCCTTGCGCGGGCGTTTCTCCCGTCCTTCGTGAGAGGCGGAGAGCGCCCGGTTTTTTCTTCCCGACGCGGCGGGACCGTGCTCCCCGGAGCACCGTTTCTTGCCGGGGTCCTTTTTCTCATCGACCCGTATGAACCGAAGAACCTTTCTTTCCGCGGCGCTTTGCGGCGCCCTTGCCGCCCTCTCCGGCCCCGCGTCCGCGGCTTCGCATCCCTCGCTTTCCTTCGACGAAATGTATTCGGGCGTGAGCGTCCTGGGCCTGCAGTTCTCCGACAAGCTCAAGAGCCTCGCGGGCGGTCCCGTCGCCGTGCGGGGCTTTATGGCGCCGCCCCTGAAGGCGGACGCCAAGTTCCTCGTCCTGACGAAGGAACCCGTCAGCCTTTGCCCCTTCTGCAATTCAGATCAGGACTGGCCCGACAACATCATCGTGGTGTACCTGAGTGAAAAGACCGAATTCGTACAGAACAACCGCCTGATCGAAGTGCGGGGGACGCTTCAGGTGGGCTCCTTCACGGACGAGGAAACGGGATTCGTGAGCCTCGTTCGGATCGTCGACGCAACGTTCGAGGTCGTGTGATGCGGCTTCTTCTCGAAAACGTGCGCGTGCGCGCGGCCGACGGCACCGCCGAAAGAACGCTCCTTTCCGTCGACCGCTTCACCCTCGCCTCGGGCGAACGTCTCGGCCTCAAGGGCGCATCGGGGTCCGGCAAAACGACCTTTCTCAAGACGATCTCCGGAATTCTGCGCGCCGAAGGCTCGGTCCTTTGGGACGACACGGACCTTTCGCGCCTTTCGGAAGCCGAGCGCGATGCCTGGCGCGGTCGCAACGTCGGTTTTCTCTTTCAGGACTTCCGGCTCTTCGACGGCCTCAACGCACTCGAAAACGTGCTGCTTCCCGTCACCTTCACTCGCTCGATCACGGACGCCGACCGCCGGAGGGGAGGCGAACTTCTCACGCGCTTCGGCGTTCGTCCGCAGACGGAAGCGTCGCGCCTTTCGCGAGGCGAAATGCAGCGGACGGCCCTCGTGCGGGTGCTTCTGCAGTCCCCCGCCGTGATCCTCGCCGACGAACCGACGGCGAGTCTTGACAAACTCAATGCGCGCGCCGTGATGGCGGCGCTCATGGAAACCGCCGAGGAACTCCGAAGCACCCTCATCGTCGTGACGCACGACCCGGAAATGCTCGCGACACTCCCGCGCGTCGGCGCCATCGAAGAAGGCCGCCTGAAGGAGGCATCATGAACGTTCTGCTCTTTTGGAAAAACGAACTCCGCGTCAACCGGGGCGTCTTGATCGGCCTCTCGCTTCTTCTGACGCTTGCCGTGGCCTTGGCCGTCGCCGCGTCGGAAACGCGCAGCATGCTCCGCACCGCGAGCGCCGCGGCGGCGGAGCGCTTCGACCTGCTCGTGGGCGCCAAGGCGAGCCCCACCGCGCTTCTCTTCGGAACGGTGTATCTCAGAGACGAAGCGCTTCCGATCGTCCCCGCCGAAACGCTCCGACTCTTTCAAAACCAAAAGGACGTGCGTTGGGCCGCGCCCGTCGCTTTCGGGGACCGCGCGGGCGAAGCGCCTCTCGTCGGCACCACCCGTACGCTCGTCACCTTCGGAGACACCCTGCCGCTCTCCGAAGGGCGCGTCTTTTCCTCGCGCTTCGAAGCCGTGGCGGGCGCTTCCTCGGGCTTCAAAGTCGGCGACGAAGTGCGCCCCGTGCACGGACGCGTCGAAGGTGCGGGGCACGAGCATGACACGCATTTCCGCGTCGTGGGCGTGGCGCCGCCCACGGGCACGCCCTGGGACCGAGCCGTCCTGATTCCGATCGAAACCGTCTGGGCTGTGCACGAACATGCCGAGCCCGGAGAAGAACACGCGCACGAGGAGCCCTTCGAATCGTGGATGACGGGAGATCTCTCGAAACTTCCCGGTTTTTCCGCCGTCGTCGTGAAACCCGCCACGATCGCGGGAGCCTACAAACTCCGACAGACCGCCAACGCCGCCCACGTCGTGGACGCACGCGGGCTCCCGGTCAACCTCATGGGAGTCTTCACGGGCGAAGTTCTGGTGAACCTCTACACCGTGCTCGGAAACGCTTCGGTCGCGCTCGACGTTCTCACGGCCGCGGCCGTGCTCATTGCGCTCGCCGCCGCCGTGATCACTGGAGGCGTGCTCGGGCGGCTGCGTCTCCCCGTCTTTCTGCAACTTCGCACCATGGGCGCTCCGAGACGCTACGTCGCCCTCGTGGTGTGGCTCCTGATCGTCACGGTAGCCGCTTCGGGCGCTCTTGCGGGCCTCGTTCTCGGCACGGCGGGCGCCTTCGGCGCGGGCCTCGCGCTCACGCACGAAACTGGGATCGCCATGTCGCCCGCCCTTGCGGGAGCGGAAGCAAAAATCATCCTCACGACGCTTGCCGCGGGCGCCCTCTTTGCGCTCCTTCCCGCCGTCGCCGCGGGCCGGGCGAAGCTCAACTGACCGCTTTTCTTCCTGGCCTCTGCAAACGCGTCCGCCTTTGGCGGGCGCGTCTTTTTCTTTGCGCGCGGACTTTTCTCTTCAGGCGCGCAAACGCACGGAAAAGGGCGCCTTCCCCGTCATCCTCCTGTCACGAAAGCTTCACCGAGATGTCACCCTCCTGAGATCGGAATGTCACAAGGCTTGGGCACAATCCCTCCCGTCCATCCACAAAGACACACGACAGGAGACTTTTGAATGAACACCCTCAACCGCCGCAACTTCCTCACGACCGCCGCCGCGCTCGGCACCTTCACGCTCTTCGGCACCGCGCCGATCGCGCACGCCGCCGCGGCGCCCAAAACCGCCCGTTCGATCGGCGACGTGCTCTCGATGAGCCCGATCGAGGTCGCGCAGGAAAGCGACGTCGTGCAGACGGCCTGGAAGATGATCCTTGAGAGCGCGAAGAAGCTGCAGAACGCCGAAACGCGCGCCGCCGTGCTCAAGATTCTCGAAAATCCCGCCCCCACGATCGTCAACGGCGACGAATCCACGATCCGCGCCGTCCTCGTTGAAAAGGGACTCCTTGACGCGAAGCGCACGAAGGTCTTCCCCGAAAACGGCAACGCCTCGGCCTCGCCGCAGCCCTTCTGGTCGGCCCCGGGTTCGGGCTTCGCCTCCCACCACGCCTATCCGGGCGGTCTCGTGACTCACACGGCGCTCAACGTTCTCTCGGCCGAAAACCTCTACCGCAGCTACGTGGACGTCAACGGGCTCGAGCTCTCCTACGACGACGCCGTGGGCGGCGAAATCCTGCACGACCTGCACAAGCCCTGGGTCTTCCAGTGGCTCGAATCAGGCGAATGCCGCAAGGAAGAAACGCTCGCCGCCACGGGCGAACACCACGTCCTCTCGATCGCCGAATCGATGAAGCGCAATCTCCCCGCGACCCTCGTCGTCGCGCAGGCCTGCGCCCACGAACACCCCGCCTCGAAGGAAGGCGAAAAGCTCGTCGTCGGCTGGATTGAAGCCGCCGCCGTCATCGCCGGCCGCGATCCCGTGGCTTCGGGCTACCTTGCTCCCGACCGCAAGACGATTCCGCTGCCGCGCCGCATGGAAGGCTGGGTCGTGCACCTCGCCGACCATGACTGGGTGATTTCGTCGTCCGCCTGCAAGTGGTCCGTGGAAGCCCTGAAGACCCTTGCGAGCGAAGTCTACGGCGTCAAGGACGACAAGACCTTCAACGCGGTTCGCAACTACGTTCTCGCGAACCTCACCGCGATGCGCCTCTACGGCATCCTTTCGTCGCGCGGCCGCAAGGCCTTCGCCGACGAAGTGGCCCGCGTCCTCAAGGCGTAACCTCTTCTCCGTTGTGTCCCGGAGCGAAGCGGCTCGGTCCTCTGCGGCCGGGCCGTTTCGTCATGAAAGATGTGAAAAGGCCCGCGCCGAAGCGCGAGCCCGTCGTTTTTTTTCGGCCTTTCCTTTCTCAGGGGGCGAGGAGCGCGAGGATTTCGTCGCGCGAGAGGCGGCTCGAGACGTCCGAACCTTCGAGAAGCGCGTCGGCAAGCGACTTCTTCGTTTCGTGAAGCGTCAGAATGCGCTCTTCGATCGTGTCCTCGGCGATGAGGCGGTAGATCGTGACCGGGTTCTTCTGCCCGATGCGGTAGGCGCGGTCCGAGGCCTGATCCTCGACCGCCGGATTCCACCAGGGATCGAGGTGCACGACGTAGTCGGCAGCCGTGAGGTTGAGCCCTGTTCCGCCCGCCTTGAGGCTGATGAGGAAAAGCGGGGCCGTGCCCGTCTGAAAGGCTTCGACGAGGGCCTTTCTCTCCTTCGCGGGCGTCGCCCCGTCGAGATAGAGGTAGTCGATGCCGCGCGCTTCGAGCTCCTGCCGGATGAGGGCGAGGTGGCTCGTAAACTGACTGAAGACGAGCGTTCTGTGCCCGCCCGACATCAGGTCGGAGACGAGGTCGAGGAAGGCCTCCGACTTCGAGGAAGCGAAAGTGAGACTCTCGTCGACCAACTTCGGGTGACAGACGGCGCGGCGCAGCTTCGTGAGTTCGGCAAGCGCCTCAAAGGACGTGATGGCCCCCGCTTCGAGGCCGTCCGCCGCGCGTTTGCGAAGCGTTTCGTAGAGCGCCCGTTCGTCGTCCGACAGGGTCACGCGAAGCGTGATTTCCGTCTTTTCGGGGAGCTCTTCGAGCACCTCCGCCTTGGTGCGGCGAAGGAGGAAGGGCGAAATGAGGCGCTTCAGCTTCCTCTGACGATCGCGGTCCCGCCCCTTTTCGATCGGCACGATGTAGCGTTCGGAAAAGTCCTCGTAACTCCCCAGAAGCCCCGGATTCGCGAATTCGAAGAGGTTCCAGATTTCGCTCAGGTGGTTTTGGAGCGGCGTCCCCGTCAAGAGAACCCGCGCGTCGCTCGTGAGCCGCATGGCGGCCTTCGACATCTTCGCGCCGCGGTTTTTGATCGTGTGCGCTTCGTCGAGCACGGTCGTCGCCCACGTGCGAGAAGCGAGCAGATCCGCTTCCGACGTGAGTACGCCGTAAGTGACGAGAAGAACCTCGTTTTTGCCGGCCTTCTTCACGGCCGCCGCGCGGTCCGACTCGCGGTTGAAGACCGTGACTTTCAATCCCGGCGCAAAGCGCGCGATCTCCTCCACCCAGTTGTAGAGGACCGCCGCGGGCGTCACGATGAGGGCGGGCCCCTCCTTCGCGCGCGCGAGGAGAAGCGCGATCGTCTGCACGGTCTTGCCGAGCCCCATGTCGTCCGCAAGGAGCGCTCCCGCCCCCCAGGATGAGAGCCTCAGGAGCCACTCGAAACCTTCCGTCTGATAGTCGCGAAGTTCCGCGCGCAGACCTTCGGGGACTTTGGGAACGAGGGATTCGGCCGCCTCGATGCGCTTCACGATCGTTTGAAAGGCCTTGTCCGTTTTGAGCGACACGCCCTCTTCGCGGAGTTCTTCGAGAAGCCCCGCCCGGAAGGCGGAGACCTTCACCTCGTTCTTCTTTTCCTCGAGCGACACGCCTTCAAGGCGCTCGAGCGCGCGGCGGAAGGAGTCGGTCAACGCCACGTACTCCTTGTCGCTCAGCCGAATGAAGTTGCCTTCGGCCGAACGGATGCGATTCAAAAGGTCGGCGACCGTGAGGACCGAACGGTCGTCAAGCTTGGCGCCGCCCTTCATCTCGAACCAGGAGCCGAGGCTCGTGAGGCTCAGTTCAAAGCTGTCGAAGGAAAGGGGCGAATGCCGCACGACGATCTTTTCGCCTTCGGGCCACTCCAAGACCGCTTCCTTCGGATGTGCGCGCACGGCGTCGAGAAACTCGAGCGTTTCGCGAAGCGGCGCATTCCAATCGGTGTCGTCCTCGCGCACGTCGTCCAGCGTCGCGAGAGCCTCCTCCATCGTTTGCCAGTTTTTCGCTTCGGCCTTCAGATCGCGAACGACCTGCAGGGCTTTGCCCTGTACGTTGAAGGCGACGGTTTCTTCGCCCAGACCGGGCCGGCACACGAGCCTTTCCTTCGCGAGCGGCCGAACCAACGCCGAGATGCGAAAACGGTCGCCCTGCGGACGCACGCGGAAGGTGACGCGGGCGTCTCCCTTCTTTTTCTCAAGTTTCGTCGACTGCTTCAAAAGGTCCGAGAGCACGGGCGTGCGGCTCGAGAGACCTTCGAGATACTTCGTGAGACGCGCCTTCGCTTCGGTCGGAAAGAGAATTTCGCTGCCCTGCGTTGCCGAAAGAATTTCGCGCTCCTCCTTGGAAGGCCGCACCACGACGATCGCCCCGTCGGGACGATTCTGCACGTCGCAGAGATACCTCCGGTCGAAATCATCCGAGAGGTTCGAATGTACGGCGTACCCTCCTTCCTCCTGCGTGACGAAGAGACTGAAGGGCTCTTCCACCACTTCGAGGCGGCGATCGGGGTCCGCGGCGTCGAAGACGCGCTCGCAACCGATGAGTTCGATCAAAGCCTTGGTTGGGCTGATCGCCCAAAGATTTTTTCTGTCGCCCGGGTGGTAGACGGCCTGCGCCACGCGCAGATCGCGTTCGTCCATCTCCGCCGTCCCCTTGGCGAAGGCGGAGACCGTCAGCGGCGTCCCCTTGCTCCAGGTGAGGCCGTCGTCCTTCGTTTTTCTGAGCCGAAGCGAGAGTTCCCGGCTCCGGCGGTCCCAGAGATAGGCGACGGCCGTGCGCACGACTCCCTTCGGCTGAGCAACCTTGCGCTCCGCTTCAGCCGTCCTGCCAAGCCCTTCGAGCCGCTCGAGCAGGACTTCCCACTCGGCCTTCTTTTCAAAGCGCGGCAATAGGGCGGGCATGCGGTACGTCTCGGCATACTGCCCCTCCCTCTCATCGCGAAGCGCACGGGCGACTTCCGCGCAGAAGGCTCGCCAAAGGGCGGGGAGCGAATCGAGACGAACGGCCGACACGAAGTTTTGTTCGTGACGGAAGGCGTAGAGAGCAATGACGGTAAGAAAAGCCGAAAGGGAGCAAACGTTTTGATCGAGCTGCCAACCCGCATGGCGGGCTATGTCGTTGACAAGGAACAACGGGATCTCTTGCGAAAGTCCGTGCATCAAAAGGAGTTTGAGCGCATCGAAGTCATTCGTCTCGGCCACTTTCTTGAGGCCGAGCAACTGCGTCATCTTCCGAATGACCTTCGGATTCTCGCGGTTGAGGTAGAGCGTGATCCCGTAGAACCAGTTGAGCTCAGGTTCCTCAAAAAGCCGTTTGCGGCCGCCGCGGTACGTTTTGAGAACCTTTTCAAAAGCGCAGAGAGCCGCAGTCGGATTCTGTTCCTCGGCCAGGGCGATGATTCCTTCGAGTGCGTGCGCCCAAAAACTCCCCCGGGTTTTCTCCAGAGCCGCCCGGGGATTTCCGTGCGCGAGGAAATCCTCCCGAAAAACGAACCAATCGTGCACGACCGCGCCGATTTCCTTGTTCTTGAAGGAGGCGAGGAAAAGCGCGCGTCCCTCTTCTCCCCACAACTCCTCGGCGCTTTGATTCGGATGCGTGAGACAAAGCTCCTCAAACAAACCGACGAGGAGCTCGTCGGGGAAAAGAGACGCCAGAGGGCGGTATTCTTTCTCCTTGACGGCCAAAGCGATCAATCCGATACCGTATTGTCTTCCCCACAGTTGCAGCATCTGCGTGCCGATCCGGTTCCAATATTGGCTCGTCTTCGCAGAGTCCCCCTCCTCGAAGGCCTCGATGCCGCAGAGAAACAGGATGGTGGCGTCGTCGAAATTCGTGCCGCTGAAATCTCCCTGCCGACACCTCACGAGCACTTCGGAGTAAAAGCAACGGGCCCGTTCGGCGCAGTCCAACACGCTCTTGGCGGAACCGTTTTCCAACAGGTACCCCAACCCCGGAGAGGTCAGCTGCAGACGCTCGTCCCAACTGTAGTAAGCGTCCCTCGAGACTTCCAAGACCCACCCTTTCTCGACAGCTTCCTGAAGAAGCTCCCGAGCGCGGACGCGGGAGATGCTCAAGTTTTCGAGTCGGTACTGCAGAAGGCTCGAAGAATATTCTCCACCGCCGCACAGCGTGACGGCGAGCAGGGAGAGCATTTCCTCCCGGGTCGCGGGCTCGGGCAGGGACGGTCCCTTTCGGTTCTTGGATCGGATCACGTGGAACTCCGTATAACGATGGAAAACCGGCATTATCGCAGAGTGCTACGAGCGATACCGCTTTGGGCACGGCCAAAGCACGGTCAACGCTTGCCTTCCGCTTGCGATTCGAAACGTTTCGTCATGCCTTTTTCGGGCGTCCTTCGCTAGAATGGCCGCAACAAAGTTGAAACCCCTCTTTTGATCAAAGGAATTTCCTCATGCACAGCGCCTTCCGCTTCGCTCTCCTCGCCTCCTCCGCTCTTTTGCTCTCGGCCTGTGCGACGCAGGGCTCCGACATCGGGAACGCCCTCGCCGGCCACAGCTTCACGTGGGATGCCTCCGCCGTCGCCCAGGCCGAACAGACGCCGTCGCTTGCCTTCTCCGAAGACGGCCGCGTCTCGGGCGTCTCGGGTTGCAACCGCGTGATGGGGTCCTTCACGGTGGAAGACGGCAAGTTCACCTTCTCGAAGATGGGCACGACCATGATGATGTGCTCGCCCGACTCCATGAAGGTGGAACAGGTATTCCTTGAAAATCTCGGCAAAACGCAGGGCGCCTCGCTCATCGAAGAGGGCGTCCTCGTCCTGACCGACGCCTCGGGCGCGGAACTCATGCGCCTCACGCCCGCGAAGTAATCCGCCCTTTTCCTTTGAAAAAACGGGGACCGCCGACGGTCCCCGTTTTCGTTCGGGCTTTTTACGTTCAGTGCGCCTCGCCCCAGTTGGCGCCCGCCCCCACTTCGGCGAGCAACGGCACGCGCAGTTGCGCGACCCCGGCCATGATGGCGGGGAGCTTTTCCATCACGACCGCCTTCTCTTCTTCGGGGACCTCGAGAATGAGTTCGTCATGCACCTGAAGGATGAGTTTCGAGACGAGCCCGTCCTTTTCGAGCCACTCGGCCACGCGGCACATGGCAAGCTTGATGAGGTCGGCCGCCGTCCCCTGCATCGGGGCGTTGATGGCTGCGCGTTCGGCCGCCTGCCGCACGGGGGCACGGTTTGATTCGATGTCGGGAAGCCACAGACGGCGCCCGAATTCCGTCTCGACGAAACCGCGCTCGTGCGCTTCGCTTCGCATCCGCTCCATGTAGCGCTTCACGCCCTGATAGCGCGTGAAGTACTTGTCGATGTACGCCTTCGCCACCTTGCGGTCAAGCCCGAGGTTGCGCGCGAGCCCGAATTCGCTCATCCCGTAGATGAGTCCGAAGTTGATCACCTTCGCCATGCGGCGCTCGTCGGGCGTGACGTCCTCCACTTTGCGTCCGAAGACTTCCGCCGCGGTCGCGCGGTGAATGTCTTCTCCGCGCGCAAAGGCGGCGAGAAGCCCTTCGTCGCCCGAGAGATGCGCCATGATGCGAAGTTCGATCTGCGAATAGTCGGCCGAGACGATGAAGGACCCCGGTTTCGCAATGAAGGCTTCGCGCACGCGCCGGCCCTCTTCGGTTCTCACCGGAATGTTCTGGAGATTCGGATCCACGCTCGTCAGACGCCCCGTCACGGCGGTAGCCTGCCCAAAAGTCGTGTGCACGCGCCCGTCGCGCGCGCTCACCATCTTCGGGAGCTTGTCGAGGTAGGTCCCTCGAAGCTTGGTGAGACGACGGTGTTCGAGAATGATCTTGGGGAGCAGGTAGTCGTAGGCGAGTTCGGTCAACACCTCTTCGTTCGTCGAATGTCCTCCCGTCGCGGTCTTCTTCTTGGCGGGAAGGCCCATTTCCTCAAAGAGCACCTGCGAGAGCTGCATGGGGCTCGCGAGATTGAAGGGGTGACCCGCCAATTCGTGGGCCTGATTCTCGAGCTCGTCGATGCGAAGCGTAAGTTCGGCGCTCTGTTCGGCAAGGCGCTTCACCTCGATGTCGACCCCGTTTTCCTCCATTCGGTAGAGAACGCGGAGAAGCGGCCGCTCGATCGTCTGATAGATCGTCTCGAGCCGCTCGTCGTCGGCGAGCTCGCCCGCGAGCACGCTCCAGAGCGCGCGAAGGCATCCGACCTCTTCGGCCAGCAGCCGCCAGAGATGATCCCCGTCCTCAAAGAAGTCGCGCGCCGGGCGGCGCTTCGCGCCCTTTCCGAAAATCGACTCGCGCGCGGGGAGAAGACGCCCCAGCCGTCGCGCCGCGAGTTTTCCTTCGTCGTGCGGCAGATGTGCTTCGAGAACGTAGCTCATGAGCATCGTGTCGTCGAGCGTTCCGCCCACCGTGATCCCTTCGCGCCCGAGATAGTGAAGGGCCGTCTTCGCGTCGTGGATCACCTTCGGCGCGCCCGACGCAAACCACGATCCGAAGGTCTCTACGAAGGCCGCCTTGTCGAAGAGGTCCAGGGGCAGCACGTAGTTCACAAGCGGTTGCAGCGAAAAGGCGACTCCCACCCAGTCGGCGTCGTCGGGCGTCCCTTCCCAGAGGAAGGAAAGCGCCACGGGCGATTCGCCCTCGTAGGCGGTGAGCGCTTCGAGGACCTTCCCCCAACCGTCCGGAAGGACCTTTTCGTAGAGCATTTCGTCGGGCAGTCCCGCCTCGAGGAAGGCGGACGCTTCGCGACGCGGCGCGGGCTTTGCCTCTTCGAAGGCGGTCGAAACGGCCGCGGCCTTCAAGGCGTCTTCAAGGGTCGCCTGCGCGGGCGGCGCGTCAAAGGAGAGACCTCCCGGGGCCGCGCGGTTGAGGGTCGACACCGACATTTCCCAACGGCGCGCAAAGGCGGCGGTCGCCTCCGGATCGGCGGGCTTCACAAGGAGTTCGCGGACGTCCTCGACGCCCGGCACCTCGCAGTCGCACTTGATCGTGACGAGCGCGCGGGCGTCTTCGAGGAAGGGCAACCCCGCGCGGAGGTTTTCGCCGATCTTTCCCTTCACTTCGGGCGCGTGTTCGACGACGCCGTCGAGCGAACCGTACTCGGCGATCCACTTCGCCGCCGTCTTGGGGCCGCACTTCTCAATCCCCGGCACGTTGTCGACCTTGTCGCCCATGAGCGCGAGGTAGTCGATGATGCGTTCGGGATAGACCCCGTACTTCTCCATCACGCCCTCGCGGTCGTAGAACTTGTTGTTCATCGTGTTGAGAAGGACGGTACGGTCGTTGACGAGCTGCGCCATGTCCTTGTCGCCTGTCGCAATGACGGCGTCGAGGCCCAGGGCTTCGGCGCGCTTTGCCAACGTCGCGATCACGTCGTCGGCTTCCACGCCCGAAACGGACAGAATCGGCCAGCCGAGCTTCTCGACGATTTCGCGAAGCGGCCCGATCTGCACGCGCAGATCGTCGGGCATGGGCGGACGGTTCGCCTTGTATTCGGGGAAACGTTCGTGGCGGAAATTGCGCCCGGGCGCATCGAAGACGATCGCCGCGTAGTCGGGCTTCGTGAGGCTCCATACCTTGCCGAGCATCCCGAGAAAACCCTTCATGGCTCCGGTCGGCTCGTTCGAGCTCGTACGCAGGTCGGGGAGACCGTGATAGGCGCGAAAGAGGTAGTTGGAGCCGTCGATCAAGAGAATCTTTGCCATGTTTTCCTTGTTGACCGGAAATCGCGATGGCGAAAGTATAGCGGGAAGCGCCCGTCCCTCCCCGCGCGGCAATGTTTTCTCACTCGGAAAACACGCTTTGCCGAACCGTCCGCGGGCCCGCCGTGGCAAAATAGAAGTGGGTCCCGGCCTTTCCGGCCGGTCAGCATCCCCTTTCACAAAAAAGAGAAAATCCATGCGCAAGATTTGGTGCACACTCCTCATGCTCGGCTCCTTCGCGGCGACCGTGAACGCCGCTCCGCTCGACGCCCCGCCTCCCTATGCGGGCGACAGCGAAACGGTGCGCGAAACGTTGCCGCCGCCCAAGGTCGTGCTCGAAAAGAAGTCTCCCGAAGAGGGCATGTCGCTCGCTCCTTCGGAAGAGGACATCCGCAAGGCTCGGGAAGACCGGGAAAAGGGCGTCGTCCCGAAGGTCCCCGAAAAGCGCACGAAGATCGAGGCCGTGCGCGACCAGGACAACCGCGTTACCGAATACGTGGTGACGCCGGGATCGACGCAGATTCCCTACACGATGGAAAACCGCGCCGAGCGTCCCATCGACACGAGCCCGGGCGGGAACTCCCAGGGCACCCTCGGTACGCCGAAGTTCCTGCAGTTCGGTTGGTAATTCCGAGTATCCTTCGCTTCCGGCCGCCGGAATCCCGGCGGCTTTTTCTGTTTTTCCTCTGATTATCTTTCGTCATGGCCCTTCCCGCCTCCCAAGGTCTCGTCTGGTTCCGTGAAGCCCTTCGGGCGCTCAAAAACCAACCCGTCGCCCTCTCCGGGATCGTCGTCTTCAACCTCCTCATGATGGGGATTCTCTCGAGCCTCCCCATTGTGGGACTCGTGCTTGCGTCGCTCTGGATGCCGTTCGGCGTCGTGCTCACGGCCGAAGGCGCGCGCGACGCGCTCGACGGACGCATTCCCCGCTACACGCCCTTGAAGGAAGCCTGGGCGAACCGCACGGGCCGCCTCGGACTCTTTACGGTCGGCATCGTTTCGGCCGTCGCCATGGAAATCATTTCGGCCGTCTTCGCCCTTCTCGGGCGCGATCAGATCGCCGCCTGGGTGATCGACGAACAGGGGATCTCCATCGAGAGCGTTCTTGCGAACTTCCCGACGACGGCGGCCCTCGTCGCCCTTTTGCTCAACGTCCTTCTCTGGATGGCCACCACCTTCCCGCCGCTTCTCATTCACCGCGCGGGACAGGCGCCCATGCAGAGCATCTTCTATTCCTTCTTCGGAATCCTCAAGAACTGGGCGTCCGTCCTCGCCTTCGTTCTGGTGCTCGGGCTTCTCACCGCCGCCCTCTCGGCCGTGAGCGTCATGATCTCGATTGCGATGGGAATTCCCTCAGCCTGGGGCTACTTCACGCCCTTCATCGTCGTCTTCCTCACGTCCATCGCGCAGGCGGGTGTCTGGTCGATGTACCGGGACATCTTCCAAGGAAGCCGCTGAGCCGGATTTTCACTCACTCGAAAGGGGCGCCGCGGCGCCCCTTTTTGCCGTTTGTACGTCTCAGTCCGGAGGCAACATGGCGAGGTCGAAGAGAAGCGGCTGCCGCTCGTCCACGGGCGTGCTCACCGTGAGCCCGAGAAGCCGCACGCCGCGCTCGGGGATCGTCGCGCCGTCAAGGAGTTCGTCGGCAAGCCGCAGGATTTCTCTTCGATCCGTGATCGCGGTGCCGACCGAAATGCTCCTCGTCCTCGTCGTGAAGTCGTAGTGGCGGATCTTGAGCGTGAGGGTCGAACCCCGAAAGCCCGAGCGCACGAGCCTCCCCTCGAGTTCCTCGGCAAGTCGCCGCAGAGCGTCCTCAAGAAGGGCACGATGGCGGATGTCCTCTTCGAAGGTCTCTTCGCAGCCCACGCTCTTTCGAATGCGCTCGGCGCGCACCGGACGGTTGTCGATCCCGCGGGAGAATTGATAGAGGATGCTCCCCATTTCACCGAAGTGAGCGATCAATTCATTTAGAGACAACGCTCGGATTTTGGGAGCGGAATCGAGTCCCAGTTCATGGAGGCGCTTCGCCGTCGCGGGGCCGACGCCCCAGAAGGCTTCGACGGGCAGCTGGTCGATGAAGGAGAGCGCCCGGTCCGGGTGAATCGTGCAGAGGCCGTCGGGCTTTCGCCAGTCGGACGCGACCTTCGCGAGAAACTTGTTGTAGGAGACGCCCGCGCTCGCGACGAGATGCAGTTCCGTTCGGATCGCCTTTTTGATGGCTTTGGCCACCTCCACGCCGAGCGCAAGGTCCGCCTTGTTTTCCGTGACGTCGAGAAAGGCCTCGTCGATCGAAATGGGTTCGATCACGTCGGTAAAACGTCGGAAAATCTCGTGAATCTCGGCCGACACGGCCTTGTAGTGGCTCATGCGTCCTTCGACGAAGATGAGGTCGGGGCATAGCTGTCGCGCGCGCGAAGAGGGCATCGCGCTTCGCACGCCGAACTGCCGCGCCTCGTAGCTTGCCGTTGCCACGACGCCGCGCCCGTCGGCGTGTCCGACCGCGATGGGACGCCCGCGCAGTTCGGGCCGGTCGCGCTGCTCGACCGACGCGTAAAAGGCGTCCATGTCGACGTGCACGATCTTGCGGTGCGTGTCGTTGCGGAAAAGGGGCGTCTCGGTCGGCATCCGGCGGAAAAAAGACAGAGAGAAGTGGAGAATCTTTTCATCGTAACAGAAGACGGGCATAATCGACGGCATCAAGCATCCCACGCACGCCATGCCCTTCGTCCCTTCCGCCCCTCTTTGTCGCCGACTCTTTTCGGCGCTTCTTCTCTCCCTCGGCCTTGCGCTCGGCGCGCCGCACGCCGTCTCGCCCACGACGGTCCGCATCGGGCTTCTCAACTTTGAGTCGGAAACATCGTACCTTAGCCGTCGCGACAACGTGCAGCAGACGATGGTGGAGTATCTGCAAAAACAGATTCCGGAACTGCGCATCGAAGCGCACTACTACACGACGACGGAACTCACGCGCGCGATCGAGCGGCGGGAGGTCGAATTCTTCCTGGGAAGTTCGGGCTTTTACGTAACGATGCTGCAAAAGGGCGTGCGCGACGTCGCGACCCTCGTTTCGCCCAACTTTCCCGATCCGAATCAGGTGGTGGCGGGCGCGATCTTCGTGCGCGCGGACCGAAAGGACCTCACCGACCTCGCGTCGCTCGAAGACAAGACCGCGGTCTCGACCCATCCGCTCAATTTCATGACCTACCAGATCAACCTCGGCGAAATCGCCAAGGCAGGCTACGACCCCGACCGCTTCTTTCGCGAGACGATCTTCACGAACAACCGCCCCGTGGAAGTGATGCGGGCGGTGCTCGAAGGCCGCGCCGACGTGGGGTTCCTGCGCGCCTGCATGGTCGAGGGGATTTCCGAACGTCATCCCGAATTTCAGGGAAAATTCCGCTTCATCAACCGCCGCTCCGGCCCCCGGGAAGAACGCCTCGGGTGCCGCTATTCGACGAGTGCCTATCCGGGCTGGACCATGGCGGTCGTCCCCCATACGCCCGCCGCCATCACGCACCGCGTTGCCCTCGCGCTCCTTTCGATGAAGTCCGACGAGACGCCCGCAGGCTACAGTTGGTCGCTCGCCACGAACTTCGAAGACATCAACAAGCTCTTTCGCACGCTGCGCGTCGGTCCCTACGAATATCTGAGGCACTGGACCGTACGCCGCGTATTCGAGGAATTCTGGCCCGTCCTTCTCTTCCTTCTCGGCGTCTTCTCGACCTGGGTGCTCCACTGGTGGCGCGTCGAAAAGCTCGTTGTTCGCCGCACGCGCCAACTCGAAGCCTCGATCGAACGCGAACGCGAAACCGAAGAGACCGCCCGCAAGCTTACGGGACGGCTTGACGCGCTGCAGCGAACGAGAACGGTCGAGCAGCTCTCGAGCATCTTCGCGCACGACCTCGGACAGCCACTTTCCGCGATGCGCTACGCACTGCGCGGACTTGAAACGCTTCTGCGGCGCTCCAAGACAGGCGAAGCGCGCGAGGGCGACGACGAACGCATCGCCGAGTGTCTCAAAACGCTTCGCGCGCAGCTCGGGCGTTCGGCCGACATGATCGAGCGCGTGCGCTCCTACGCCAAACGCCGCGACGGGCGCGAAAATCCGGTCGACTTGAAGAAAGTCGCCCGAGAAGTCGTAAACGAGGTCGGACAGTCGAAGTCAAGCCGCACGGCCGTGACGCTCGAACTCCCCGAAGAGGAAACCGTGGTGGAGGGAAACGGACTCGAACTCTTCCTTCTTCTCCTCAACCTTCTCAAAAACGCCCAACGGGCGACGGAGGAGGCGAAGGCGTCGAGCCCGGTTCGGGTGCGCCTCATTCGAACTTCCGAAAAAATTCGCCTCACGGTCGAAAACGACGGGCGCCCTCTCTCCGAGGAAGAGGTCGCCAAGCTCGGCACGCCCTTCTCGACAACGAGCGAAGACGGCCTGGGCCTGGGGCTTGTCATCGTACAATCCATTGCCGAAGCGCACCGCGCCAAGCTTCTCTACCGCGCCCGCGAGGCGGGCGGCTTGTCGGTGAGCCTCGATTTTCCGCCCTTTGCCCGCAGCGCCCCTGAAACCGAACCTTCCGAAGGACACGAAGAATGACCACGCCTCCGCAAGACGCCCTCATCCGCATCGTCGACGACGAAAACGACGTGTGCGAAGCCCTTTCCCTCATGCTCGACATCGAAGGCTGGCGCACGAAGGTGTATCACCGCGCGGTCGACTTTCTCGTCGAAGACGATCCGAGAGTGCCCGGCTGTCTCCTCCTCGACGTTCGGATGCCCAACATGACGGGATTGGAACTTCAGGAAGAAATGCGGAAGCGAAACCTCAAGCTTCCGATCGTCTTCATCACGGGGCACGCCGACATCGACGTCGCGATCGCTTCGCTCAAACGCGGGGCGCTCGACTTCCTTCTGAAGCCCGTCGACGACCAGAAGCTCCTTGACGCGATCGATCAGGCCGTGAAGGTCGACCGTCAGCGCCGCGCGGGACTCACCGGGGGCGACGCCGTGCGCGACGGCTTTCAGAAGCTCTCCGCGCGCGAGCGCGAGATCCTCGCCCTCTTTCTCTCCGGCCTCAACGACCGTGCGGTGGCGGAGCGCCTCACGCTCTCCGAGCGTACCGTGCAGGGGCACCGAGCGAAGATCTACGCGAAGTTCGGACTGCACACCGCCAAGGAACTCGAAGCGATCTTGCACGAACTCGAACCACTTCTCCGGGAGGCGCCTCTCTGACTTCGGGGCGTTTTTTTCCGAGAAAATGACGAAGTCTTGACGGTCCGCAAATTACGCGCGTAAGAACGTCCGCAAAAATGACACTCGAAATCAAGGGGCGGTGCCGCAACGCCGCCTCGTCGAGAGTCACAGCAAAGGAGATGTTCTTATGTCCACCGTCAACCGTCGCAGCTTTCTGAAGGTTGCCGCCGGCGTCGCCGCCGGCAGCGTCGCCGGCCTGAGCCACGCCATGGGCTCCGAAGGCGTCAAGTGGGATGAAACCCACGAAGTCATCGTCATCGGCGCGGGCGGCGCCGGCATGGCCGCCGCCGTCAAGGCCGCCCAAACGGGCGCCAAGGACGTCGTCGTCTACGAAAAGATGCCGTTCACGGGCGGCAACACCCTCGTTTCCCAGGGCTTCATCAATGCGGCCGACCCGGTCCGTCAGCCCCGTCAGGGCATCAAGGACAGCCCGGAAAACCACATGAAGCAGACGCTTGCCGCAGGCGACTTCCGAGGCGACCCCGAACGCGTTCGCGTTCTCTGCGAAAACGCCTACGGCGCCATCACTTGGCTCGAAAGCCTCGGCATGAAGTTCAAGGACAACGTCATCCAGATCTTCGGCGCCCTCTATCCGCGCTCCCACATTCCCGCCCTCCCGAAGGGACAGGGCTACGGCACGGTTCTGACGAAGGCCGCCAACGACTTGGGCGTCAAGGTCGTCACGGGCTGGGGCCTCGTCGAAATCGTCCGCGAAAAGCCCTTTGAAGGCGACGTCGTGGGCGTGGTCATTGAAAACGCCAAGAAGGAACGCCGCATGATCCGCGCCAAGCGCGGGGTCGTGCTCGCCGCGGGCGGCTTCTCGGCCAACGCCTATCTGCGCGAACTCCACGATCCGCGCGTCAAGGGTCTCGGCACCGACAACCTGCCGGGCGCCACGGGCGAAGCCGCGATGGCCGCCGTACGCGTGGGCGGCTACCTGGTCGGCATGGACTTCATCCAGTCCACCCCGGGGGCTCCCGCCGGCAAGAAGATGAAGCTCCTCCTCAACTTCAACGTGAACGGTTCGATCTACGTCGACAAACGCGGCAACCGCATCGTCAACGAAGGCGAACGCCGCGACGTGATCCGCGACGCCGTGCTCTCGACGCCGGAACGCTATGCCTACACGGTGTGCGACAACGAAAACTTCATGTCCTACGACGAAGTGAACCGCAACGCCATCATGAAGGGCATCGAAATCAACGAAGCCTGGACGGCTCCGACGATCCGCGAACTCGCCCAGAAGATGGGCGTCGATCCGGACGGTCTTGAAAAGACGATCCGCCGCTACAACGACGAATTCGTGAAGAACGGCAAGGACACGGACTTCGGCAAGACCCCGGTGAACCTCACGAAGCGCATTGAAGTCGGTCCCTTCTGGGCCTGCTACACCGGCATGACCGTTCACCACACTATGGGCGGCCTCAACACCAACGTCAAGGCCCAGTGCCTTGATTGGACCGGCGCCGTGATTCCGCGTCTCTACGCCGCGGGCGAAATCACGGGCGGCATCCACGGCACGAACCGCGTGGGCGGCAACGCCGTGCTCGACTGCTTCGTTTTCGGCCAGATCGCGGGCGAAAATGCGGCTCGTGAAAAGGCTCTCTGATCGATCGGCCTTTTCTCTCCTTCCTCTCTTTACGGGGCGTCGCTTGACGGAGCGACGCCTCCTTTTTTTGTGGGGAGAGGAATTTTGTGCGGCGGGACGTCCAATGCCGCTGATTTTGATGTGCGGACGCACCATTTTCGTAAAGCCCAATCCTCCCTCAGGTAGGTAAAAGCGCCTCTCTTCCTCATGCTTTGTTGCAATTCGTGCCTTCCGCTCATAGCTCTTTCGTCCGCCTTCCTCTAAGCTCAAGGCAATGTGAGCCATTTTCGGAGGCGTCATGCGTTTCACCGTTTTCACCCTCACCCTTCTCGCCGCCGCCACGACGAACGCTTTTGCCGCAGAGGCGGAGCCCACCGCCTGGCTTCGCGTTCAGACCGACGTTCCCTACGACGGGAAAGCGCCGCTTTACTTCAACTTCCAGCCCGACGAAGCGGTCTGCAAAAAGCAGTACGGAGACGACTGGTACGACGCCTGCCGCCGCCCGATCGGTTCGCGCTTGAGAAGCGACGGCGTCGTCATGACGCCCGCGGTGCGGGGAACCTGGCGCTGGCTCTCGAGCACGCTTCTCACGTTCGAGCCCGCCGAAAGTTGGCCCGCCGCGAAGGAATACCGCTTCGACTTCTCGAAGCTCTCGCTTCCGGTCGGAACGAAACTCGCCGCCACAACGCTCACGCTCAAAACGAAGCCCCTTTCGCTTTTGTCGTCCAACGTTCGCTTCTGGGCCGACCGCACCGTCTCGGGCGCAAAGCTCGTGACGCTGGATCTCCGCTTCTCGTCGGCCCCGGACAAGAAAACCTTCGAATCGCGCTTTGCGATGCGGCTCCCCAAGGGTCTGGCCCTCGAGAAGCCGTCGTTTGAGTGGACCGACGACGGTCTCGGCGTGTACGTGCGCATGACCGTGCGCTCACTTCCCGATGCGACGGGCACGGCCACCTTCGAGCTTCCGGGCGTCGCTTCCCGGCTCAATCAGTCCGACCAACTCCGTCCGCGCGTCGCGAAGGGCTTTGAGTCGGCGAAACTCGACCTGCGCGTCCCGGGCAAAGACGAACTTTTCTTTGTCGAAAACGCCCGCGTCTTCGCCGCCCGCACGGACGACTTCCGCTCCGTCTACGAACTCTCGCTCACGCCCTCGATGCGCATGACGCCTGCGGACATCGTCAAAAACCTGCGCGTGACGCTTTTGCCCGAAAAGTGGCGCGAGGATGCTCCCGACGCGGCCGACTGGTCGCGCGCGGGCGAACTCTCGGACGCCGTGCTCGCGCGCGGCACGCCCGTCAAGGTGACGCCCGTCACGTCGGCGAACCTTCCGACCGACACGGTGCGGCTTGAATTCGACGCACCCGAAAACCGCTGGGTGCACGTCTCGCTCGCCCAGGGCACGGGCCCCGAGGGCGCCAAGCTCGCGAAGGCCTGGACCGAAGTCTTCCGCACCCCCGTTCTGCGCCCGGAAATCCAGTTCCTGCTCCCGGGCAACCTCATGACGCTCTCGGGCGAGCGCGCGCTTCCCTTCACGGTGCGCGGCGCCGAGCGCCTGCTCGCCGAAGTAGCGAAGATCCGCGAACCCTTCGCCGCGCAGGTCATGCAGGCCTGGAACGGCTACAACGTCGTGCGCCACGCCGACGAACTCGCCGACATTCAGACGCTCACGCCGACGCTTGTCGCCATGAAGGAAGGCGCATCCGTGAAGGACGGCGCCTGGAGCCGCATTGAACTCCCCGAAGAGGCGGGTCTTTATCAGGTCACCCTCAAGGGCGAAGCGAAAAACGAAAAGGGCGAATGGCGCGAAGTCGCCCGCACGGTGAGAACGACGCTCGTCTCCGACCGCGCGCTTCTCGTCAAGGAAACGCCCGACGGCACCGTAACGCTCTTTGACGCGCGCCTCACGACGGGCGAACCCTCTTCGGGCGACGCCGTGACGCTTCTCGCCGCCAACGGCAGCGTTCTTGCCGAAGGCAAAACCGACGCCGAAGGGCGCTTCTCGACTGCGGTCGACTCCGCCTGGACGCGCGACAAAAAGCCCGCGGCCCTCTTCGTACGCGGATCGGACGGCGACCTGTCGCTACTGTCGCTCGCCGATCCCTCGAACCTCACGGGCGCGGCCGAGCGCGGCACGGCGGGGCGTCTCGCGTCCGCCGACGCGCTCCTCGGCCTCAGCTTTGCCGAACGCGGCGTCGTGCGGCCGGGCGAAACCGCGCGCTTCGGCGCCCTCGTCAAGGCCCGCGACTGGTCGGCCCTCCCCGCGGACCTTCCGCTTCGCGCGCGCCTCACGGGCCCGTCGGGCGAAGAGCTCGCAAACGAAACGGTCAAGCCGGGCGACACGGGGCTCGTCGAATTCTCCTACGACACAAAGGATGGAATGCCGAGCGGCAAGCTCGTCTTCGACCTGATCGCGGGCGACGTGACGCTCTCCACGACGGCCGTCGCGCTCGAACCCTTCGCGCCCGAAACGATGGAGCTCGCGGCCGCGCCCGAAACGCGCCGCGCGGGCTGGCTCTCCCCCGACGAAGCGCGCTTCGCGCTCTCGATGACGGGGCTCTACGGCGGTCCCGCGGCCGAACGTACGGTGGAGGCGAACGTCTTCACGCACGCGGCGGGTGGCATTTATTTTGACCGGTACCCCGACTTCGTCTTCCTCGACGCCCACCCCTTTGATGCGCAGGCGGCCGACCGAAGACTCCCCGCCCTCGTCACAAACGACAAGGGCGAAGCGTCGCTCACGATTCCGCCCGAACACTTCTTCGGCCGCACGGCCCGCGCCCGCGTCGTGCTCCGGGGCTTCGAGGCCCCGGGACGCGTAGGCGCGACGAAGGTCGTCGAGGCGCTCGTCTCGCCCGCCGAAGTAATGCTCGGCTGGCGCACGGAAGGCGCGGGTACGACCTTCCTCACCACGGGCGAAAAGGGGGCGCTTCGCATCAAGCTCGTCGACCGCGATCTGAAGCCCCGCGCAGGCGAAACCCTGCGGCTCGTTCGCTCCGAGCGCTCCGACGTGCGCGAACTCGTCACGACCGCCGACGGCCGCGCGGCCTTCCGCTCGACCGCCCTTTTGAAGCCCGTCGACGACACGGTGGTGACGCTCGACGCCGCGGGTGAAGCCCTCGTCGCGCTTCCGAGCGCCACGGCGGGCGACTTCGTCTTCACGGCCGAAACGCAAAAGGGCCAGAAGCTTGGTGAAATTCCCTTCACCGTCGCCGACGCGACGCTCGAGAAGGCGGCCTTGGGCGGCAAGACGCCGTCGGTTCTGCGCGTCCATCTCGACGAAAAGGAAATCCCGGCCGCGGGCACGGTGTCGGCTTCGGTCGCCTCGCCCTTCGAGGGCTTCGGGTTGCTTACGCTTGAGAGCGACAAACTGCATGCCGCCAAGTGGGTGAAGGTGAAGACGGGCGAAAACCGGCTTGAACTCCCCGTTCCCGCGGGCGTCGAAGGGCGCGCTTACTGGCGGCTCTCGCTCGTTCGCGCCAAGAGCGAAGACGCGCGTCTGATCGAGCCCTACGTCGAGGCGACGCTTCCCGTCTCGATTGCACCGAAGGCGCGCGACCTGGGCCTCACGGCGAAACTGCCCGAAACGATCGAAATCCGCCCGGGTGACGATAAGTCGACCGACTTCACGCTTTACGCCAAGGAAAAGGGCAAGGCTCTCGTCTGGGCCGTGGACGAAGGAATTTTGTCGCTCACGAACTACCGCACGCCCGATCCGCTCGCGCGGCTTCTGCTTGACCGCGCGCTCGAAGTGGGGACTCGCCAGACGCTCTCGCGCCTCATGCCCGAAGGCTTCCCCTACGCGCAGAAACTCCCCGCCTTCGGCGGCGACCTCGTCGCCGAAGCGTCCGGAGCGCTCGCCAATCCCTTCGGCACGGTCTACGACGCGCCCGCCCTCTGGTGGAGCGGGATCGTGTCGGTGGGCCCCGAAGGCACGCCCCTCAAGATGACGTTGCCCGAAGGCTTTGCGGGGCGCGTGCGCCTCATGGCCGTGGGCGCCTCGGACGACAAGGTCGGCCATTTCTCGGACGACGTGACGATCACGGCGCCCGTTCTCCTTCGCATGCCCGCGCCCAACGTCTTCTTTGAAGGGGACGCGGTGGATCTTCCCGTCCGCATCACGAACACGACCGAAAAGGCCCTCGAAGGGACGCTCAACCTCCGGGGCGAACTCCTCGCCGAACCCGTTTCGAAGAGCATCAAGCTCGGGGCGAACGAAACCCGCACAGAAACCGTACGCGTCACGGCCTCGCGGCTCGGACGCTTCACGCTCGAAGCGACGCTCGCAAGCGACGACCCCGCCATGAACGGCATGGCGGCGAAGCTCGAAGGAAGCGTTCGCCCGACGTCGCTTCTTCGCACGGAGGTCGTGACGGGGCGCTTCACGAAGGAGACCCCGAACGTCAAGCTTTCCGACGCCTTCCTTCCCTATGAGGAGGAAACGACGCTCGTCGCCTCGACGACGCCCGTCGCGCTCCTCTCGGGGCTTACGAATCCTCGTCCCTTCACGCGTACGGCGGCGCTCTCCGACGCGCTCGCACTCCTGCCGCTTCGCACGATGGCCAAGGACACGGCCGAACGGCTCGCGCCCGTCTACGGACTCGCGCCCGACGAAGTGGCCCCGAGACTGCTCTCGGACCTTTCGAGTGCGGCCTACCTCTATGAGGAGAACACGCTCTTTGCCGCTGCGCAGCACTTGGAGGCCCTTCTCACGCTGCGCTCCAAGGCGCCCGACCTTGTTTCCGCCAACGATCTGCGGGAGGCGAAGGGTACGCTCGAGCGCCTTCTCGCGCTCGACCCGGCCAACCTCGCCGAAGCCCGGGACGCGGCCTACGCCCTCTGGGTCCTCACCCGCGAAGGGACGCTCGTCGCGGATTCCCTCGCGCTTTTGACCGAGCGCGCGAGTGCGCGCGGGCTCGACCTCGCCAAGGACCCCGCAGGACTTCTCGTGGCGGCGGCCGAGCGCGAAATGCAGCTCCCCGTCAAGGCCCCGGCCGTGACGTCCCCGCAGCCCGCGGGCGACTGGACGACGACGGTTCTCTCCGCCCTCACGGCGCGCGTTCTCGCGACAAGTTTCGGGGAAAAGACTCTTCCCGAAGCCTTCCTCGCCGAAGCCTCCGACGCAACAAAGGCGGCGCTTGCCTCCGAAGACGAAAAGCTGCAAAGCGCCATGACGCTTCTCGCCGCGGAAGACTCCGGCTCCGCCGCCCCCGCGCTCGCCTGTCTCGCGCCCGACGCGAAGAAGGCCGAAGCCGCGGGTACCTCGGGCACGACCGTCCTCGCTGCGCCGGGCTGCACGACCTTCGGCGCCTCGAACTTTGAGGGAACGCTCTACTGGACGATGCTCCGAAAGGGCTACGAAGCGAAGCCCGCCGTGCGCTCCGAAGGCGTTTCGATCGAGCGGCGCTTCACGCTCGAAGACGGCACGGAAGTGACGCCCGAAACGAAGTTGCCCGCCGGAACGCTTCTTCGCATGACGATTACGCTCACGCCCGAAGCCGACCGCGACGAAGCCCTCTGGGCCGTTTCGCAGCTTCTCCCCGCCGGGGCGACACTCGAAACCTCGGGCGACCTCGCCCCCGCGGGCGACGGGCTCGAGCGCGTCGTGACGAGCGAGGGCGGCGTGCAGTTCTTCCTTCGCACGCCCTTCGGATTCGCCGCTTCGGTCGACGCGGTGCTTCGCACGGGACTGCCGGGCTGCGTGACGGTTCCGCCCGCGGCCGCGACCGACGTGCGCCGTCCGGCGCGCGAAGCGGTTTCTGAGGCGACCCACTGGACCCTCGTTCCCTAAGGAAAGAGAGCCTTGAGCGCGACGAACGCTTCCGGTCCCGCCCCGATGGGGCGGGACCGAAGAAAGATGCTTCTCACCCTCGCCGGCCTGGCGCTCGCGGGGGTGTTGGCGCTCGCCGCGATGCCACGCCTTCTGCCCGCGCCCCCTTTGCTCGACGGCGTCCCCTTTTCCCGGACGGTGACGGACCGAAACGGCGTGCTGCTTCGCGTCACGAGCGCCGAAGACGGACAGATCCGACTCTTTACGCCCTTGGAAGACGTCTCCCCCTCGGTCGTTCGCTCGCTTCTCACCTACGAAGACCGCTACTTCTACGAGCACCCGGGCGTGAACGTCCCGGCCCTTCTTCGGGCCGCCTGGTCGACCCTCACGGGGCCGCGCGCGATCGGCGCCTCGACCGTCACGATGCAGACGGCACGCATGCGCCTGGGACTCGACACGAGAGCGGTTTCGGGAAAGCTCTCGCAGATCTTCTGGGCGCTTCGCTACGAAGCGCACTACGAGAAGGCCGAGATTCTCGAAGCCTATCTCAACCTACTTCCCTGGGGCGGCAACGTCGCGGGGATCGGCGCGGCCGCCCTCGTGCACTTCGGCAAGCCCGCGCGGCTTCTGACGGCCTCGGAATCGGCGGCGTTGGCGGTCGTGCCGCAAAATCCCGTCGCACGGCGTCCGGGAACCGATGCTTTTCGTGCGGCGCACGAGCGCTTCACGGCGCGCCTTCTCGCCGATCCCGATCTTTCGCCCTTGGAAAAGCGCGCGCTCGAAACGCCCCTTCGGCTCTCGAAAAAGGGCCTTCCCTTCCTTTCGCCCCACGCCGCGGACCGGGCGCTCGCCGACGAAAAGCATCACGGCGAAACGGCACTCCAAATCACCGTCGACTCGGCCTTGGAAGAGCGCGTACGCCAGGCGCTTCGCACGCACCTCTCGCGACTTTCGCCCTACGGCATTCGAAACGGCGCCGTGCTCCTTCTCGACGCGCGTTCGGGCGAAATCCTCGCCGAAGTCGGAAGCGCCGACTACTTCAGCGACGCAATCGAAGGACAGGTGAACGGTCTCGTCGCTGCAAGAAGTCCCGGGTCGACCTTGAAGCCCTTCGTGTACGGACTCGCCTTGGACGAAGGCCTCATTCACTCGGAAACGATTCTCTTTGACACGCCGCGGCGCTTCGCGGCCTACGAGCCCGAGAATGCGGACGGTCGCTTCGAGGGCCCCGTCGGCGCCGCGAGGGCCCTGCGGATGAGCCGAAACGTTCCCGCGGTCGACCTTGCCGGCCGGATTTCGCCCGACCTCCACGATTTTCTGCAGAGGGCCAACGTGCCGCTTCCCTTCCCGCGCGAGCACTACGGGCTCTCGATCGTGCTCGGAGGCGCCGAAGTGTCGCCCGTGAACATCGCGAAACTCTACGCGGCGCTCCACGAGAGCGGGCGCATGACGGAGCCGCGGCTCTTCTCCGACGATCCCAAACCGGCGTCCGTGCCGCTACTCTCGCGAGAAGCCGCCTGGATCGTGCGCGCGATGCTCGCCGATCCCCGAAACGACCTGAAGCGCGGCGGCCGAACGATTCCCCTCCCCTACAAAACGGGAACCTCGAACGGCTTTCGCGACGCCTGGACGGCGGGACTCGTCGGGCCCTACGTCGTCCTCGTCTGGCTCGGAAACTTCGACAATGCTCCCAACCCTCATCTCCTGGGCGAAGACGCGGCGGCGCCGCTTTTCAAGACGCTCGCGCGACTCATCGTCTCGGACCCGAAGTACGGACGGGACGTCTTTGAGACGAACGAACAGCCCGAGGACGTCGTCTCGATCGACGTCTGCCGCGCGACGGGCGACATTCCGCGCGGACGTTGCACCGACACGGTCCCGGCCTGGTTCATCCCCGGCAAATCACCGGTGCGCGACACGGGCGTGCTCCGAGAAATCTGGATCGACCGGGCAACGGGCCTTCGCGCCTGCCGATGGGAAGAGGGAAAGACCGAGCGGCGGATCGCCGAAGTCTGGCCCGCGCGCGAAACCCTCGCCTTTCTTGCGGCGGGCGTCGTAAAGACCCCGCCTCCGCCCTGGATGCCGGGCTGCGGCAATGCGGGTGAAAGTCGGGACGCGCCCGACATTCTCGAACCCGTCGAAGGCGTCGGACTCTTTACGGGAACGGCCTCGCGCCCCGATCGGGCGCTCGCGGTGCTGCGCGGGGTCTCTGCGGACGGCGCTCCCCTCTTCTGGTTTGACGGCGCGACGCCGCTCGGCGTCACGAAGGCGGGCGAACCCCTTCCCGTGGAGCTTGTTCGGGGCGTACACCGCCTCACCGCGACCGATCCCGAAGGCCGAAGCGCCTCGCGGAGGGTGCGGGTGCTTGACGCGCGGCCTTGACGGCCTGCACAACGCAACAAAAGGTGAAAATCGCTCTCGTCGAAGCGCTTTTTGTTTGAGAAAAAAGACTACAATTCTCTTCTTTCCGTCGGATCCTCACCCGACGACGTCGAAGGCGCGAATTGACGCAAGAGGCGCCTCCCAACCGAACATTTTCTATTTTTGGAGATCCGTTTCATGGCTCACGTTGTCTGCGAAGGCTGCATCAACTGCAAGCGCACCGACTGCGTCGACGTCTGTCCCGTCGACTGCTTCCGCGAAGGCCCGAACTTCCTCGTCATCGACCCCGACGAATGCATCGACTGCGCCGTCTGCGTGCCCGAATGCCCGGAAGCCGCCATTTACGCCGAAGAAGACGTTCCCGCCGATCAGCAGGAATTCATCGCGCTCAACGCCGAACTCTCGCAGGAATGGCCCTCGATCACGCGCCGCAAGCCCTACCCCGACGACGCCGACGAATGGAGCGGCGTGAAGAACAAGCTCCAGTACCTCAAGCGCTGAGCAAATTCTTCGGTCGCAAGCGACGCCTTTGATACAATCCGAAGGCTCGTTGTGAAAGGGAGGCCTCCCGTGGAGAGCCTCCTTTTTCTTTTTCAGGATTTGTTATGCAAACGATCATTCTGCGCGAAAAGCGCGTCGTGGCGCCCAAGCTCACCGAGCTCACGTTCGAGCGCCCGAGCGACTGGCCCTTCGAGGCCGGCCAGTTCGCCCGTCTCGGCCTTGCAGTCGACGGGCACCCCGTCATGCGCGCCTACTCGATCGCCTCGGCTCCGAACGAAGACGTACTCCGCTTTCTCGTGACCGAAGTCCCCGAAGGGAGCCTCTCGCCGCGCCTTCATGAACTCGAACCCGGCGCCGAAGTGCTCCTCGAAGGAAACGCCGAAGGGAACCTTCGCCCCGCGCGCGTCGCGGGCGGCAAGACCCTGTGGCTCCTCGCCACGGGCTCGGGCCTCGCGCCCTTCCTCTCGATCGTGCACGACCCGGCCACCTGGCAGACCTGGGAGGACGTCGTCATCGTCGAGAGCGTGCGCACGCTTGAAGAAGCCGCGCCCGCGCGCGAGCTGATGGAAGAAACCTTCCCGGGCGAACTCACCGTCGTCGTCGCGACGACGCGCGAAGAAGAGGAGGAGCGCCGCGGCGACCTCTCGGGGCGCATCACGCAGTTGCTCACCTCGGGCGAGCTCGAAGAGCACGTCGGCAAGCGCATCACCCCCGAAGACGCCCGCGTCATTCTCTGCGGCAACCCCGAATTCATCGAGGCGGCCCGCGCGATTCTGAAGGAGCGCGGCCTCACGTCGCCGCGCTTTGGCAAGCCCGGGCAACTCCTTGTGGAGTCCTTCTGGTGATCCGCGTCGAACTCGTCGAAGACCTTCTTCCGCAGACGCAGTGCCGGCAGTGCGGCTTTCCGGGCTGCCGCGCCTACGCCGAAGCGATCGCCGCGGGCGAGGCCCTCATCAACCGCTGTCCCACGGGCGGCGCCCGAACGATCGGACGCCTCGCCGAGCTTCTCGGCACCGCCCCCCTGCCGCTCGACCCCGAATACGGACGCGAAATGCCCTTTGCCGTCGCACGTGTGAAGGCGGAAGGCTGCATCGGTTGCGGCTGGTGCGAGGACGCCTGTCCGGTCGACGCCGTCACGGGCGTTCCGAAGCACCTCTACGCGGTGCTCGAAGCCGACTGCACGGGCTGCGGCCTCTGTGTCCCCGCCTGTCCCATGGACACGATCGAGTTCATCGAACCCGGGCGCTCCTGGACCGACGACGACGCCCGCCGCGCCAAAGCCGCCTATGAAAAAACCGCCGTCCGCCGCGCCGCGCGGCAGGCCGAGATCAACGCCGATCTCGAGCGGCGCCGTCAAACCACCCGCAAGGGGCTTGTCGCCGATATCCTCGCGCAGGTGCGCAAATCGGGACGCTCCTCGTCCTAACCTAGAAAAAAGAAGGGAGAAAAGAAATGATCCGCAAGGCCGATCGGGAGGAATTCATGCGGCGCCTCGCCGCGGAGCATCCGAATCCGAAGTCGGAACTCCATTTTTCCACTCCCTTCGAACTCCTCATCGCCGTGGTGCTCTCCGCCCAGGCGACCGACAAGGGCGTGAACGTCGCGACGGCGAAGCTCTTTCCCGTCGCGAACACTCCCGAAGCGATCCTTGCCCTCGGAGAAGAGGGCCTCACCCCCTACGTGAAGACGATCGGGCTCTACCGCAACAAGGTGAAGCACATCCTCGGCCTCTGCGAGCGGCTGCTCAGCATCTACGGCGGCCAAGTCCCCGAAGACCGCGAAGCCCTCATGACGCTTCCGGGCGTCGGACGAAAGACCGCAAACGTGGTGCTCAACGTCGCCTTCGGACACCCGACGCTCGCCGTCGACACCCACATCTTCCGCGTCGCCAACCGTACGGGCCTTGCCAAGGGGAAGACGCCCGACGAGGTCGAAGAAAAGCTCCTCAAGGTGATTCCGCCCGCCTATCTTCAGGACGCCCATCACTGGCTCCTCCTGCACGGACGCTATTGCTGCAAGGCTCGCCGCCCCGAGTGCGAGCGCTGTCCCGTCGCCGAATTCTGCTCGGCGCCCGAAAAGAAGAAGATCCTCGAGGCGAAGTGAACAAAACGCAACGTTTTGCTCAGAAATATTCGGGTTACCTCTAATTTCATGGAAAAAGCTTCGCCTTTCGCGTAGCATGAAGCTACGGCATGACGGAGGTGCGGCGAGAACACCGTTTCTTTTGCCGAAGCACTGATTCGCCGGGTTTTGCCGAAATGAGCCGCAGGAAGATTCTCTGCGTCTCCCTCTCTGCTATTTTTTATTCACGGCATTCCGCAAGGCCTTAAAGAAGATCAAGCGGTCCTTCCTTTTGCTTTATCCCTTCGCTTTCCTTCTTTTCTTCCCATGAAGAAGAGGTGAAAGCAAAAATCTTTTCAGGAAGAGATCATTTTTCATGAGCACGTTTCACACGCCCGCGAGTCTGCGGAACTTTCAGCGCCTCGTCGAGCGCATCGACGCCGAGGCCATGCGCGAGGAAACCTCGTTTCCGAAGTCGCTCACGACGACGGTTCCCGAGAGCTTCCGATTCCCGGTCGCCCGCTTCGAGCGGGAGGCCTGGACCTATCTGCGCTCGGTCGCGGGCGAGTCGCTCCCGGTCCTGCACACGCTTCTGCGGTGCTCCCCCTACTTTGCGGAACGCCTGCGCACGGCCCCCGACGCCCTGATCGAACACCTCTCGTCGCCCGCCTTTTCGAGTTTTCGCGCGGAGTTCGACGAAGCGGTTCTGCTCGCGCATTTTGAAGAGCCGTCGACGCCGCCGCTTCGCTCCGACCATCTGCTTCGTCTGCGGCTCGAAAACGTGCACGCCCGCGCCTTCACGATGCACTACTGGATGAGCGCGCACACGCTCGCGACGCACGGCGAAACGGCCTGCGCGGCGGTCTTCGGTCTGTCGAAAGACGTCTGCCGGGCGCTTCGCACCGCGACGCCCGCGCGGCTCATGTCCTACTGCGCTGAGCATCCGAGCGTCTTTCACTTCACGATGGAGGTGAAGGACCTCTGGAACCTTCTCTCCGACTTCGATCGGGAACGCCCCGCCGACGCGGGCGAATCCGAACGCTTTCTCGAGCGCGTACTCACGCTCGTGCATGCGGGTCAGCCCGCAGAGGAGGCCCTGTGAACGAAAAATCCTCCGCCCTCCGCACCGCCGTCTGGGAGCGGACCCGCAAGGGAGAATCCGTTCCCGACATCGCACGCGACCTCGGAACGGACGAGCGCATCGTGACGCTCATCGCCAACACTTTCGAGCGGCTCGAATCGAAGCGCCGAAGCGGCGAACGGCCGCTCCCCGACATGCGCGACGCCTTGGACGCCGTGCGGGGCGAAAAGGATCCGAAACTCTTTCGCTCGGAAAAGCTGCGCCTTTTCCGAAGCTACCTTCTTGCGCTTCTCGGCACGAAGCGCGGGCTCGTGCGGATTCTGAACGGCGTCACCGACAGTCAGGCGCGTTCCGCCTGCCTTGCGGCGGAACGCTCGGGCGTTCGCCGCGGCGAGACGCTCCCCGACGACGTCTACCGCGCGATGCTCGAGAGCGCCTTCGCGGCCTTCTACCTTCGGATCGCCGGCGACGAAGTCTTTGACGAAGCAAACGTCCCCCACGTTCTCGAAGCCTGGGGGAAAACTGTCGAAGCCTTCTCGGGAAACGCCTTTTCGGCCTTTCATCCGCATTTGGACGACGCGTCGCTCTTTTTCGAAACGGCGCTTCGCATCCGCGAAGGCGTCAAGCGCTACCGGCGCTGTCCCTTCTGCAAAACGGTGCACCTCACCGACGCGGAAGAGCACCCCGACGACGCGCGGTTTTCGAACTGTCCCTTCTGTCAGTTCCGCTATCTCTCGGAAAGCGCCTTTCGCCCCAAGTGACGCTCCCGACGGATGCGCTCGCCGCGGTTTCGCACGGTTTTCTTTCGTCAAAACTGCGGAGCCGTCCCCTGTCGAGTACTTTTGGGACGACTCCCTTCCCGCCTTCTTTTGTGGAGTTTTCGGTCATGAGTTTCAATCTTCAACGTCTTCTCGCGCTCAAGGACAAGCGCGCCATCCCGCCGCCCGCGCCTGCGCAGCAGCCGAGCGAAACCGAGCGCGAAGCGCTTTTCCGGGAAATCCGCTCGACGCTCGCGCGCCGCGAACTCAATCCCCTCGACGTGTCGGCGGCTCTTTCGTCGCTTCTCGAAGCAGGTCTCTCGCAGGCGGAAATCGCCCGCTGCGTGGGCCGCTCCCCCGCCTACGTGTCGACCTATCTGGAACTCGCCACGCTTCCCGAAGCGCTCGAGCGTCTCGTGCGCGAAGGACGGCTTCGCGACCCCTCGACCGTGGTCGTTCTCAAGCGCCTCTTTGCCGAGTGCCCCGACGAAGCGGAGGCGCAGATCCGTCGGGCCATGCGAGAAAACGGAACGATCTCCCGCGCCGCCGCCCGCAAACTTCTCTCCGACGCAAGCAACGCCAGGCGCCCGCACCGCACGGGCACGGGCGTCGTCTCCCGCGCCGACGAAGCCGCGCGGCACTTCTCGCGCGACGCCTATTGGGACGCGCTCCCCGACGTGACGGGAGGACGCGACTGCCGAGCGATCTCTCGGTTCGAGCGCCGTCACATCATCGTCGAATGGGTGGACTCTGAAGACCGCCTGCGCTCGGGCTACCTCACCCCGAACTGGCTCTCGAACGATCCGAACGTCGTGTGCGTCACTTCGAAGGGAAAGCTCTTTGAAGTGAACGTCGCGCATCTGACGATCGCCGGGATCTTTCCCTCTTCCGAAATCGATCTCGGACGCCTGGCCCATGAATAAGAACGCCCTCACGAAAGCGAACATCACGACGCTGCACTTTCTGATCTACGTGCTCGCGCGCGCGGAGCGTCCATCCGCGCGCACGCTCTGCGACATCAGCGGCCTCTCGCGCGTGACGATCTACCGCTACTTCGAAACGCTCGAATCCATGTACGGCATCCGCGTGAAGTTTCACCCGATCGCCACGGGCCGTCGCGGCCGCACGGGCTACTACGCGCTCGAGAGCTGGGGCATTCTCGACGAGGCGGCCTTTCTGCGCTTCATGGACGAAAAACTCGAAGAACTCCACGGCGGGGAGCACGAAAAGGCATGACCACACCACCCCCATCCTCCAAGCACGGCTTTCGGGCGATCCCGCTCGAAGACTTCGACTGGGAGGCGGCCCGCCACTTCGCCCGCACGAACGGCACGAGCGTCGAAGAGGCTCTCTTCGAGTACACGCGCGAGCAGTACGTGAATCAGCTCCTTACCGAATGGCAAAGCGCGTCGCAGATTTTTTGCCGCTTCATCGAACGTATGGCGCCCCACGCGTCGCCCGTCGAGATCGTCCTTGCGCTGCGCGAGACCGCCAAAACCTACGACGACCTCGTGACGGCGGGGCTTCTGATGCGCGACGGCGTGAAGCTGCTCTTTCTCGTCAACGAACTTGCCAGCCTCATTCTCAGCCGGCAGGAACTGCGGGAAGAGGAGGAAAAGGCCGCCCGCACGAAAAACGAGGCGGCGCTGCGCTTCGCGCTTTTTGAAAAACTCCTCCCCAAACCCCTCTACGGTCTCATCGTGAGAAACGCGCACTGCGCAACCGACTGGCACAAATTTTTCCCGGGTGTCTGACCTTCGCGCTCCCGCCTTCAACGCACGGCATCATCCCCGCCGCCGGACGCGACAGTCGCTCGGGCGGCGGATAGCCGACGCCCGAGCGGTTTCTTTTCGAAAAGATCCGCCCCCACTCTCCTTACGCAGGTTGTTATTTTTTTCCAACATCCCATCACAAGCGGCTTTTGAGCCGCTTTGTCGCATTTCGTTTTTCTTTTTTTAAGAATTCAATAGCCGATACGGTTTTCATCATTCACGGTCTTTTTCGCCGCCCACGGGGAGGGACCGCCGTTCCCTTTCCTTATGGTTATCCCTAAGTCCAAGACGTTCTTTACGAACGCAACGCCGCCCTCCGTCGGGCGCCCTTTCTCTCTCACTTTCGGAGACCACTTCGCAATGAGCAATCAATCGTTGGAACCTGCTTTTCACCGCCACCTGCCAGGCCGCATCCTTTCCCGGGAAATCCGTGAGCAGGCTCTCGAACTCTTCGAGCAGGGGCTCGGTCACAAGTCGGTGGCGAAGCGCCTGGCGATTTCCCCGCACACGACGCGCGACTGGGGACGCGCCTTCCGCGAAAACCGCTTCTTCCCGACCGTATCGAAGCACCTCTACTGCTATGACGACGATGCCAAGTCGGCCGTCTGGGATCTTTCGCTCAAGGGCTTCACCATCAGTGAAATTGCCGAAAAGACACACATCAGTCGTAGCACCTGCTACGCCTGGATCCGTGCGAAACGGGACGCGAACGCCCGCCGTACGAGCTGAATGACCGAAAGAGGCCGGCGCCGCATCAAAGCGCCGGCCCTTTTCGTTCACAGGCCTTCCCCTGGCGGAAGAGGGCGCACCGTGCGAGAAGGTCTCGGAGTTGCGACTCTGTAACACACTTGCCACCAACAAGTGTGTTACGGGAGTGTGCAAAATTTTGTGTCTGTCAGGTCCTGGATGGGGGAGAGAGAAATCTCTCCCCCTCTTTTTTAACGTAGTGTGACCGCTTTGGGCGCACTGGGCGCCAACGGGCGCTCGCCACCACGTCCGAGTAGCTCCGCCCGGTCGATCGGCTAGAATGGTCGAACGGGCCAAGAGCGCCCCGCAGGTCCTCCGCTCGTTTTATCCCTTCTTCGAGAAGGAAAGGATTCTCCCTTGAAGCGTCTCATCCGTTGGCTTTTCGTGGCCGTACTGAGTCTCCCGCTTGCCGCACAGAGCGTCGTGCTCAACGCTCCGCGCGACGTGGAGGAATATGCGGAAAAGACGCTCTTTACGGCCTTCGGAGGACGCAGTCCCCGCACGCTCGATCCGCAGCGATCTTACTCGTCGGACGAAACGGCCTACACCTACGGCATTTACGAGCCGCTCTATCAGTACCACTACCTGAAGCGCCCCTACACGCTCGTGCCCCGCACGGCCGTGCGCGTGGTGGAGCCGCGCTACTTCGATGCGAAGGGCAGGGAACTCCCCGTCGACGCCCCCGCCGAAGCGATCGCCGTTTCCGTCTACGACATTCCGATTCAAAAGGGAATCCGCTTTGCGCCGCACCCGGCCTTCGCGAAGGACCGGAACGGAAACTTCCTCTACCACGACCTTTCCTACGAAGAGGCAAAGACAAAGAGGAAGCCCGGCGACTTCGCCGAGCGCGGCACGCGCGAACTCACCGCGCACGACTACGTCCACGGCATCCGCCGCATCGCAAGTCCCCGCGTCGTGAGCCCGATTCTCGGAACCATGAGCGACCACATCGTGGGCCTGGAGGAACTCGCGCGCACGCTTCGCGAAAAGGACCGTCTCCTTCGGGAAAAGGAAGGAAACGACGCCTATCTCAACATCGACGACGTCCCCTTCAAGGGGGCCGAGGCGCTCAACGACCACACGCTTCGCATCCGCGTCAAGGGCAAGTACCCGCAGTTTTCCAACTGGCTCACCATGGCCTTCTTCGCGCCCGTCCCGTGGGAGGCGGAAAAGTTCTATTCGCAGCGCGGCTTTCAGGAGAACAACTTCACGCTCAACACCTGGCCCGTCGGTACGGGCCCCTTCCTGATGGGCGTCTTCGAGGAAAACCGCCGTCACGAGATGGTGAAGAACCCCCTCTTTCGTTTCGTTCCCTATCCCTGCGAAGGGGAAGCGGGCGACAAGGAAAAGGGGTATCTCGACGCCTGCGGCAAACCCCTCCCGCTCGTCGACCGGGTCGTCTTCGAAATCGAAAAGGAAGCGGTGCCGCTTCAGACGAAATTCCTTCAGGGCTACTACGACAGCCCCTCGATCGACCGCGTCGACACGGGGCTCGGCTACCTCACCGCGATGGCGGACAGTCCCGAAAAGCTTGCGCTCTACACGAAAAAGAACCTGCGCTTTCCCGAAACGGTCGAGGCGAGCTTCTGGTACTTGGGCTTCAACTGGCTTGATCCCGTCCTCGGGGGCGGCAAGACCCCCGAAGAGGCGCGGCGCGCAAGACTTCTTCGCCAAGCGATTTCGATTGCTGTCGACTGGGAGGAAAACATCGCGATCTTCCAGAAAAACCAGGGCATTCCCGCACACGGTCCGTTGCCGCCGGGGCTCTTTGGCTGGCGCGACGACGGTCCCTCGGCCTTCAATCCGGTCGTCTACCGAAAGACGGAGGAGGGCCGCGTCGTACGCCGCTCCATCGAAGACGCGAAGGCGCTCTTGAGGGAGGCGGGTTATCCCGACGGACGCGACGCACTCACCGGCAAGCCCCTCATTCTCTCCTTTGACTACCAGAACGCCGCGCAGGGGTCCAAAGCCTATCTCGAGTGGTATCAGCGGCAGTTCGCCAAACTCGGCATTCAGCTCGACATCCGCGCGACCGACTACAACCGCTTTCAGGACAAGATGAACCGCGGCGCCGCGCAGATCTTTCTCTGGGGCTGGGTCGCGGACTATCCGGACGCGGAAAACTTTCTCTTTCTCTTTTACGGCCCGAACGGCAAGGTGAAGCACGGCGGCGAAAACGCGGGAAACTACTCGAACCCCGCCTTCGACCGCGCGTTCGAGCGCATGAAGTGGCTCGAGGACGGGCCCGAAAAGGCGCGCGCCATCGACGAAATGATCCGAATTCTCCAGGAGGACGCCCCCATCATGTTCGGGTACTACCCGAAGGCGGCCGCGGCCTTCCACGAATGGGTCCTGAACGCCAAGCCCACGAGCATGGTGCGCAACTCCCTCCAATACATCGGCGTCGACGAAGCGCTTCGCGCCGAACGCATCAGGGAGTGGAACCGCCCGGTTCTCTGGCCCCTTCTTCTCATCGTGCCGATCGCGTGGATTCTCGTTCGGGCACTTCGCGCCGAAGCGAGACGCCGTGAGGAGCGCCGCGCCAAACCGAGTCCGGAGGAGAAACGATGATCGCCTATCTTTTCCGACGGCTCTTTTACGGAGCGCTCATTCTCCTCGGGGTGAACCTTCTCACCTTCCTTCTCTTTTTCGCCGTGAACACCCCCGACGACATGGCGCGTCTTGCCTTGGGCGGAAAGCGCGTCTCGGTCGAGTCGATTGAAGCCTGGAAGAGCGCCCACGGCTACGACCTGCCGCTCTTTTGGAACGAAAAGGCCCAGGGGACGGAAAGCGTGACGAAGACGATCTTCTGGACGCGAAGCGTTCCGCTTCTCTCCTTTGACTTCGGGATGAGCGATTCGGGCCGCGACATCACGACGGAAATCAAGACGCGCATGGTCCCGTCGCTCCTTCTCGCCGTGCCGACCTTCCTTTTAGGCGTGATCACGGTCGTGAGCGTGTCGCTCCTCGTCGCGCTCCTCCGGGGGACGCGCCTTGAAAAGGGCGCGATCGCCGCGGCGGTCGCCCTCATGTCGATTTCGAGCCTCTTTTACATCATCACGGGGCAGTGGCTCTTCGGGAAGGTGATGCAGCTCGTTCCGGTCTCGGGCTGGAGCGACGGCCCGGGCTGCGTCGCCTTTCTCGCGCTTCCCGTCGCGATCGGCGTCTTCGCGCAGTTGGGCTCGGGCACGCTTCTCTACCGCGCGATGTTTCTTGAGGAACTCAACAAGGACTACGTGCGCTGCGTGCGCGCCAAGGGAATCACGGAAACGCGGATTCTCTTCGGGCACGTCCTTCGCAACGCCTCGCTTCCGATCGTCACCTCGACCGTCGCCGTCATTCCGTCGCTCTTCATGGGAAGCCTCATCATGGAGAGCTTCTTCGGGATTCCCGGACTCGGAAGCTACACGATCGACGCCGTCAACGCCCAGGACTTCTCCGTCGTGCGCGCCATGGTCTTCCTCGGAACGATCGCCTACATCGCGGGGCTCATTCTGACCGACGTCGTCTACACCTGGGTCGATCCCCGCATTCGACTCACGAACCGCTAAGGAGCCGCCATGATCGTATTTCTCCCGACCGACGGCGTGATGCTCCTTCTTCTCGCGCTTCTCTTTCTCACGGTGCGCTTCGTCCTTGCGCGTCCGAACCTTCGCGCCCGTTGGCGCGCGGTCTTTGCGGACGCGGGCGCCGCCTCGGCCGCGGTCGTCCTCGCCTTCTTTCTCTCGATCGCAACGCTCGACTCGATTCACTACCGCCCGGAACTGCCGCCCGGCCCCAACGGCGCGCGCGCCTACAGTCCTACGACCGTGTCGGTCTTCGACACGCTCGTCTTCGACGTGCTCGATGCGGCGCATCCCGAGCGCAGTTACTCCGCTCCCTTTGCAATGCGGGAATTCGACAAGACCACCGTCGTCACCGAATCGGGACCCGTGCGGGACTTTCAGCCGCTCAGGATCGCACCCCTCGCCGAAGACGCGTCCTTCTTTCTTCGGAGCCTCGCGGGCGGCGCCGCCGGACTTCTCGCCGCCTTCTCCGTGACAGGACTGCTCATCGCGGTGAAGCGGGGCGAGAAGCGCGCCCTTCTCCGCCGCTTCACGTCGCCTTCGGGCGAGCGCTTTGCGCCCTGGATCACCTTTGCGGCGCTCTGCGTCCTTACGGGCATGACGCTCTCGGTCTGGCCACTTTGTCACCCCTTCGGAACCGACGCCGTCGGCAACGACGTCCTCTACGAAGCGCTCAAGTCGCTTCGCACGGCGATCGTGATCGGGTCGCTCGCGACGCTCGCGACGCTTCCCTTCGCCGTCACGCTCGGCATGGCGGCGGGCTACTTCAAGGGGCGCGTCGACGACGCGATTCAGTACCTCTACACGACGCTCTCCTCGATTCCGAGCGTTCTGCTCATCGCTGCTTCGGTGCTTCTCGTCACGGTCTTCATGGACCGGCACCCCGAGTGGTGGCCGACCGGACTCGAGCGCGCCGACGTGCGGCTTTTTCTCCTTGCGATCATCATCGGGATGACCGGCTGGTCGACGCTCGCGCGCCTTCTGCGCGCCGAAACGATGAAGATCACGGCGCTCGACTACGTTACGGCGGCGCGGGCCTTCGGCGTGCCGCACGCGCGGATTCTGCGCCGCCACGTGCTTCCGAACGTTCTGCACATCGTCCTCATCGTGACGGTTCTCGATTTTTCGGGAATCGTCCTCTACGAGGCGGTGCTGAGCTACGTGGGCGTCGGGGTCGATCCCTCGATGAGCTCCTTCGGCACCATGATCAACGCGGCGCGAAGCGAAATGAGCCGCTCCCCCATGGTCTGGTGGAATCTCGCCGCGAGCTTCCTCTTCATGCTCTCGCTCGTGCTCTCGGCGAACCTCTTTGCGGCGGCCGTGCGCGACGCCTTTGATCCCCGCGCCGCACTCAAGCGAAAGGGAGGCGCAGGATGACAAACGAAACACTCCTTGACGTTCGGGGACTCTCTCTGGAAATCGACACGGACGAAGGGACGCTTGAAGCGCTCTCCGACATCACCGTCGGCCTTCGAAAGGGCGAAACCTTCGCGCTCGTCGGCGAGTCGGGCTGCGGCAAGAGCCTCACAGCGGCGTGCCTCATGCGGCTTCTGCCCGAAAACGCCCGCGTCACCTCGGGCGAAGTGCGCCTCGCGGGCCGGGAACTTCTCACGCTCACCGAACGCGAAATGCGCCCGGTGCGCGGCGCCGGGATCGCCATGATTTTTCAGGAGTCATCCACCGCGCTCGACCCCGTCATGACCGTGGGCGACCAGCTCGTCGAAATGATCCAGGCGCACCGGACGGTGTCCTCGGCCGATGCGAAAAAGGAAGCGCTCGAATGGCTCGAACGCGTCGGCGTTTCCTTGGGCGGCGACGCACTCTCGCGCTATCCGCACGAACTCTCGGGCGGGCAAAAGCAGCGCGTCATGATCGCCATGGCGCTCTCGGCGCGCCCCGCCGTCGTGATCGCCGACGAACCGACGACGGCGCTCGACGTGACGCTGCAGGCGCAGATTTTGAAGCTGCTCAAGGAGCTGCAGAAGGAGAGGGGACTCACCCTCCTTCTCATCACGCACGACCTTGCGGTCGTCAAGCAGACGGCCGATCGTCTCGCCCTCATGTACGCGGGCGAAATCGTCGAGACCGCGACGGTTGCGGACTTCTTCTCATCCCCTCGCCACCCTTACGCGGGGGCGCTGTTGAACGCGCTCCCCGACACGGACCGGAAAAAGACGCTCCATCCCATTGACGGAACGGTCCCGACGCTCGCCCCGCCTCCCCCGGGTTGCCGATTCCGGGCGCGCTGTCCGCGCGCGACCGAAGCCTGCGCGCGCCATCCCGATCTGACGGAGGGACCCCACCCCGTGCGATGCTTTTTCCCGGGCGGAAACCTCTCCGAATCGGCGGAAGAATCTCTTTCTTCGGACCTTCGGGAAAACCGCCCGACGGTGCTTGAAATCGCGAACCTCACGGTAACCTACGGCAGCCGCCTCTGGTGGCGTCCCGACGCCGCCAAACCCGCCGTGCGGGGCGTGTCGCTCACGCTCGCCGAAGGGGAGACGCTCGCCCTCGTCGGCGAATCGGGTTCGGGCAAGACCACGGCCGTCATGGCGGCCTTGGGCCTTCTCGGCCCCAAGGCCCGCGTCACGGGGTCCGTGCGTCTTCTCGGACGCGACGTTCTCGGCGCCTCGGGCGAAAACCTTCGTCTTTTGCGCCAAACCGCACAAATCATCTTTCAGGATCCCTTCTCGTCCCTTGACCCGCGCATGACGGTGCGCGAAACGCTGGAAGAAGGCATGATCGCGCTTCACCCCGAATGGTCTTCCGAGGAACGCCTCGAACGGGTCCGGAAGCTGCTTCGCGAAACGGGTTTGCCGGAAAGCGCGGCCGAGCGTCTTCCGCACGCCTTCTCGGGCGGACAGCGCCAGCGCATCGCCATTGCCCGGGCGCTCTCGGTCGAGCCGCGGCTCATCGTCTGCGACGAGCCCACGTCGGCCCTCGACGTCTCCGTGCAGGCGCAGATTTTGAATCTCCTCTCGCGCCTGCAAAAGAGTTTCGGTCTGAGCTACCTCTTCATCACGCACAATTTCGGCGTCGTTCGGCACGTGGCCGACCGCATCGCCGTCATGCGCGCGGGCGAAATCGTCGAGGAGGGAGAAGCCGAGCGAATCTTCTCCGCCCCGCAGACGGACTACACGTTGGGATTGCTCGCCGCCATTCCAAGACTGTGAACAAAAAAAGAAGAACACCGTTGCGATGTTTCCGCGTCAGCGTTTTGCCGGCCAACAACGAAAATCAAAGGACGGACAAACTCATCGCGATCGAAACCTCGCCGCGCGAGAACATCTCGCCCGAAGATTTCGTGCCGCCGCGAAAATTCCGAGCGCATCGCAAGGACCGTCCCGTCACGCATCTGCGCCTTGACTGCGGACAGACCGTGCAAAGCATGGAAGAAGGGAAGGCCGCGCTCCTCACCGCCTATTCCAGGCAATAAGCCGGCGCCGGGCCCGGAAACCCCGAAGGGCGCGGCGAGCGTTCAGCGATCCTTGGCCGCCAGGAAGAGGACGACGCGGGTGCCGCCCTCGTCCGAAGCGCGCTCGACCGTCACTTCGGCGCCGATGCGTGAAGCGCGTTCGCTCATGATCGAGAGTCCCACGTGGCGGCCCTTTCTCGACTCCACAAGTTTCTCGTCGATCCCCACGCCGTCGTCCTCAACGACGACGCGCAGGTCTTCGTAGTTTTCCACGACGACGTTCACGTGCGAGGCGCGGGCGTGCTTGCGCACGTTGCTCAGAGCCTCCTGAATGATGAAGATCACCTGCACTTTCTGGCGGTCGGTGAGTTCGGGCCCGCGCTCGACGACGCGAAGCGACGCCTCAACGTTCGCCTGCGCCTCAAAGCGGTTGATGACGGTGCGCACGCCGTCGATGAACTTTTCCTTGTGCACGCGCTCGCGGAAGTTGAGCAAGAGTTCGCGCACGTCGTCGTAACACTCCTGCAGACCCGTTCGAATGGCGGCGAGCGATTCGTCGCGCAGGGCGTCGTCCTTCTTTTCGATGGCGCTCGTGAGGAACTGCACCTGAAGGTTGAGGTAGGAGAGCGCCTGCGCGATCGAGTCGTGCAGCCCCCGCGCCATGAGCTGGCGCTCCTGCACGACGGCGTAGAGGCGTTCGCGCTCGTTCAACTGCCCGTTTTCGATCGCGACCGAGAGGTGCGTCACGAGGCTTTCGAGCAACTGCACGCGCGGAATCCCTAGCGTCAAAGGCGAGCGGTAGAGAAGCGCGAGAACGCCGAGCTGCGCGTTCGTCCCGCGCACGGGCACGCAGTAAACCGTCTCGTAGCCCTTGGCGCGAAGCGCCGTGATCATGCGGCGCGGATCGGCGAAGCGAAGCGGGATGCGGATCGTCTCGCCGCGCGCAAGGCACTGCTCGAGAAAGTTCGAGCCGTCCTTGACGCCCTCGAGTTCGGAGACGATGTCGGACTCGACCTCCGACGTGGCCTCGAGCCTCAGGGCGGGCTCCTCTTCACGGCGCAGAAAGAGCGCCGCCGCGTCGGCGTCGAGCGCGCGCTTCGTGCGCTCGACGAAGCCTTCGAGCGTCTCGTTCATCGTGCGCTGGTGCGAGAGAAAGCTCGTCGCCCCGTAGAGGTCTTCGAGCTGACGGTTCTGCACTTCAAGCGCCTCGGTCTTGTCGGCCACTTTCCGCTCGAGGTTGTTGTAGAGGTCCTGCAGGCGGTCGGCCATGTGGTTGAACCCCACGCCGATCAGATTGATTTCGTCTTCGCCGCGCATCGGAAGGCGCTGCGAAAGGCGCCCGTTCGAGAGAAGAAAGATCCCCCGCCCGAGAATTTCGAGCGGATGAATCACCCACTTCACGAGGAGCACCATGATGACGAAGAGGCTCCCTACGGCGAGCACGATCACGAGCCACTGAATCGTCTGCAGCTGCGAGAGGTAGTCGTTGCGGCGCTCTTCAACCTGGTTCGAGAAGACCGAGAGCCGCTCGACGTAGAGGTTCACCTGCGAGAGGCGGTTCGCCTCGTCCGAGTCGGCGAGAAGAATCGGCATGATGTCGCGCCGCCAGGAGGCTTCGAGTTCGTGCAGGTGCGCTTCGATCTCCGGACTTCTCGGCAGACGCCATTCGCTTCCGGTCAAAAGACGGTTCATCTCGACGTTGAAGGCGTCGATCTCGCTTCGCAGATCGGCGCGCGCCGCGTCGTCATGCGCGAGAAAGCCGCAGCGGTAGGCGTGATGGCGCAGTTCCCCCACGGTTCGCACCGTGGCGGCGCTCGCTTCGAGCTCCCAGTTGAGAAGCATCGTGTAGCCCACCGACACGACGATGAAGCTCACCCACAAAAGCGTGAGAAGCAGAAGTCGCGTCGAAAGACTCGTGAAGGCGCGGAGAATTCGTTGCATGCCGATTCGTCAGAAGAGTTTGGGTTCCGGATCGTCGCAGATTTCGATCTTGAGGCCCCCTTCGGTCGGCGCCTCGGGTTCGGGGTCGCCCGCCACCGCCTCGACGGCTTCGGCCTTCCAGGTAAGCGACAGAGTCTTCCCCTTGCGGGCGCGCTTGGCGATGTAGTCGCCGATCGCGCGGCGTCCGAGGAGCTGTTCGCGGGCCTTGCCGCCGCGGCCCGTGCCGCGCACGAGAAGACCGCGGTCGTTGACGGCCGTGACCGTGAGAAGTTTCGCGTCTTCGTCGAGGCCCATGAGCATGACGCCCTTGCCGCCCGCGGAGAGGAGGCGCACTTCGGAGGCGTCGAAGACGAGAAGCCGGTTCTTCGACGCAAGGCAGGCAAGAAGCGGATTCGCCTCGTCGAGCGCCACCATGCCGAGGAGAACGCTTCCGTCTTCGGGCTTGAAGAAGGCCTTCCCGGCGCGCGGACGCGCCACGAGGTCGGACGTGCGGCACACAAGTCCCAGACCGTTGTCGGCGTAAAGGAGCACGCGCGACTTTTCGTCCGCCGCCGCCCAGGCGACGATTTCGCCGCCCTTTTCGAGGTCGATGAAGGCCGAAAGCGGCTGGCCGTCCGAGCGGCCGCCCGGGAGCGCCGAGACCGCGATCGTGTAGCTTCGGCCCGTCTGCGAGAGCGCGCAGATCGAGTCCGTCGTGCGGCACTCGATTTTCTTCAGGACGGCGTCGCCCACGCGCAGGTTGAGGGCGGAGAGGTCGTAATCGTGGCCCGAACGGGTCGTGAGGAACCCCTTTTCGGTGATGATCACCGTCACGGGACTCGAGGGAACGGTCGCTTCGTTCTGGGCGACGCGCGCCTCTTCGATGAGCGTGCGGCGGTCGTCGCCGAACTTCTTGACGGCGTCGTCCACTTCGCGCGCCACCTGACGGCGAAGCAGCGCTTCGCTCCCCAAGAGGCGCTCGAGCTTGCGGCGTTCCGTTTCGAGCTCGTCTATTTCCTTTTCGATCGCGATCGCGGCGAGCTTGGCGATCTGGCGCAGACGCATCTCGAGAATGTCCTCGGCCTGGCGGTCCGAGAGCGGGAAGGCCTCCATCAGGGCCTTCTTCGGTTCGTCGGCGTGGCGGATGATCTCGATCACGCGGTCGATGTTGAGGAGAATGAGCCGGCGCCCTTCGAGGACGTGCAGGCGGTCGTTCACGTCGTCCAAACGCGCCTGCGAACGGCGCCGCACGGCGTTCAATCGGAAGGACACCCATTCGCCCAGGATTTCCATCAGGCCCTTCTGACGGGGCTTGCCGTCGATCCCGAGCATGACGAGGTTCACCGACACGTTCGACTCAAGCTTCGTCTGCGAGAGAAGGGCCGAGACGAACTCTTCGCGGTTCACGCGCGACGTGCGCGGCTCGAAGACGAGCCGCACGGGGACGTCGCGCCCCGACTCGTCGCGGGCGCGGTCCAGGAGCGCGAGAAGCGCGGTTTTCGCCTGAATCTGTTTGGGGGAGAGACTCTTCTTTCCCTTCGGAACCTTCGGGTTCGTGATGTCGTCGATTTCGCTCAGGACCGAGGCGGACGACGCTTCGGGCGGGAGTTCGTCAAAGACGAGCTGCCACTGTCCGCGCGCCATCTCTTCGAAGTGATAGCGGGCGCGCACGGTGATCTTGCCTCGGCCCGTGCGGTAGGTGTCGCGGATGACGTCGGGCGACGAGATGATCTGGCCGCCGCAGGGGAAGTCCGGCCCGGGGAGCTTTTCGAGCACTTCCTCGAGGGTCGCCTCGGGCTTTTCAAGGAGAAGCTTCACGGCCTCGGCCGTTTCGCGCAGATTGTGCGAGGGAATCGACGTGGCCATGCCGACCGCGATCCCCGAGGAGCCGTTCAAAAGCACGAAGGGAAGCTTCGCGGGGAGTTCCACGGGTTCGCGGAAATTGCCGTCGTAGTTGGGCACGAAGTCCACCGCCCCGCTTTCGACTTCGTCGAGGAGGAGTTCGGCGATCGGCATCAGGCGCGCTTCGGTGTAGCGCATGGCGGCCTGACTGTCGCCGTCTCGCGAGCCGAAATTGCCCTTCCCGTCGATCAGGGGATAGCGGAGCGAAAAATTCTGCGCCATGCGCACGAGGGCGTCGTAGACCGACTGGTCGCCGTGCGGGTGGTATTTGCCGAGCACGTCGCCCACCACGCGGGCGGACTTCACGGGCTTTTTGCCCGCCGAAAGCCCCATCTTGTACATGTCGATCAGAATGCGGCGCTGCACGGGCTTCTGACCGTCGGACACGTCGGGGAGCGCGCGGCTCTTCACGACCGACATGGCGTATTCGAGATAGGCGCGGCTCGCGTAGCGCGCGAGCGTCAACTGTCCCTCCTCCTCTTCGTCGCCCGTCATGGCGGCGCTGACGGGATCGAACCCCGACCCCGGCGCAACTTCCTCGGACGCTTCGTCCGTTTCATCCGAAGCCTCGGCGTCTTCCGCCGCCTCGGCCTCCTCTTCGGAGGTTTCGTCGGGCGTTTCGCCGGACGCTTCTTCGGACGGCGCTTCGTTCGTCCCTTCGGCAACCTCTTCGGCGACCGCGACCGGCACTGCCGGCGCCGCGTCCGTCGCCTGCGCCTGCGACTCTTCGGCCTGCGCTTCGGGGAGATCGTCTTCGTAGACGAGATCGATCGAATCGAAGAGGCCTCCCAAGGCGTCCTCGTCCATGCCCTGCTTTTTCTTCGTCATCTTGTGTCTCTTTTCTGCGTTCTTACACGTCGAGCTCGGCCCGATCGCCCCAGGTTTCCATCCACACGCGTCGGCCCGCGGCCGACTTCGAGCCCATCAGAAGGGTCATCACGCGGCGCGTGTCTTCGTTCGAGAAGGATCCAATCCCGACGGGGAGCAATCGACGCGTCTCGGGCGAGAGAGTCGTCTCCGCCAACTGATCGGCTTCCATTTCGCCCAGACCCTTGAAGCGCGAGATGACGAGCTTTTCGGCGTCGTAGCCTTCCTTTTTGAGGAGTTCGATCGTGCGGTCGCGTTCGCGGTCGTCGAGGCAGTAGATCTTTCGCTCCTTCTTCTTGCCGCGCGGCGGCACGTCGACGCGGTAGAGGGGCGGCATCGCCACGTACACGTGACCGAGCTCGATGAGCTTCGGGAAGTGACGGAAAAAGAGCGTGAGAAGCAGAACCTGAATGTGGCTTCCGTCCACGTCGGCGTCCGAGAGAATGCAGATCTTGCCGTAGCGAAGCCCCTTCAGATCCGGGTCGCCGTGCTGCGGATGCGGATCCACGCCGATCGCCGCGGCGATGTCGGCCACGGTTTCGCTTGCGAAGACCCCGTTCGTGTCGGTGTCCCAGGTGTTGAGGATCTTCCCGCGGATCGGGAGAATCGCCTGAAATTCCTTGTCGCGCCCCGACTTCGCGGAACCGCCCGCGGAGTCCCCTTCGACGATGAAGAGTTCGTTGCGGGTGATGTCGTCCGTTTCGCACTCGGTGAGCTTGCCCGGGAGCACCGTCACGGTGCCCGCCTTCTTCTTGGCGTGCTTGGCGGCCTGACGCTGACGCGTCTGCGCCTGACTCAAAAAGAGTTCGGCAAGCTTCTTCCCTTCCTCGACGTGGTCGTTGAGCCAAAACTCGAACTGCGCGCGCACGAAGCTCGAGACGAGCTTCAGGGCGTCGCGCGACGTGAGCTTTTCCTTCGTCTGACCCTGAAACTGCGGGTCGAGACTGCGCGTCGCGAGAATGAAGTTCGCGCGGCTCCAGACGTCTTCGGCGAGCACCTTCACGCCCTTCGTCTGCAGGCCGTGCACCTCCATGAAGGCCTTGACGGCCTGAAAGAGGCCGTCCTTCAAGCCCGATTCGTGGGTGCCGCCCTGCGGGGTCGGAATGAGGTTCACGTAGCTCTCGCGCACGAGCGCGCCGTCGGCCGTCCAGACGACCACCCATTCGGCGCCTTCGCCCTTGGCGAAGCCTTCGGCTTCGTCCTCGGCAAAGCCCTTCGCTTCGAAGGGTTCGGCCACGGCTTCGCCCGTAAGTTCGGAGAGAAGATATTCCTTCAAGCCGCCGTCGTAGCGCCAGACGGTCTCTTCGCCGCGCTTTTCGTTTTTGTAGCGCACCTCGCAGTCGGGGAGCAGCACCGCCTTCGAGCGCAGGAGACGCACGAGCGCCGCCTCGGGGATCTCGGGGCTGTCGAAATACTTCGGATCGGGCCACACCGTCACGCGGGTGCCCGTGCGGCTCTTGGGCCGGGGCGACGGACGCTTTTCAATCGGCCCCTGCGGAAAGCCGTCCGCAAAGGTGAGGGTCGACTCCTCGCCGTCGCGCCAGACGGTCACCACCATTTTGCGCGAGAGGGCGTTCGTCACCGAAACGCCGACGCCGTGCAAACCGCCCGCAAAGGAGTAGGGGCCCGAGCCGTCGGTCTTGGCGAACTTCCCGCCCGCGTGCAGACGCGTGAAGACGAGTTCGAGCACCGAAATGCCCTCCTCCTCGTGAATCCCCGTTGGAATCCCGCGGCCGTCGTCTTCGATGGTGACGGCGCCGTCGGCGGCCACCGTCACGTCGATGCGGCTGCCGAAGCCGTTCTGGACTTCGTCGGTCGCGTTGTCGAGCACTTCCTGGATGATGTGCAGGGGATTGTCGGTGAGCGTATACATGCCCGGGCGCTGCTTGACGGGTTCGAGCCCCTTCAACACCCGAATGGAATGCGCGTCGTACGCTTCACGTGTCTTCGTTTGAGCCATGTTGGGATGAGTCTCTTCTTTTTTCCGAAAGCGTCTATTGTAACAAAGCTGTGCGGCGTCACCGCCGCAGAGCCGTCCCGACCCCCTCTCTCGACACACTTCGAGTCCGCTACAATCAAAGGATTCACTCATTTTTCACGGGACAGGCATGGCCAAATACACCTTGGGTTTCGACGCCGGTACGCAGAGCGTCAAAGTCGCCGTTTACGACGAAGCGATGCAGTGCGTCGCACAGAAAAGCTACCCGACGACCCTCACCTATCCGCAGCCGGGCTGGGTGCAGATGGACGTTGAGGAATACCTCGCGCTTACGATCCGCGCCGCCCGCGACGTGACGGACGAAATGAAGGAAAAGGGGCTCAACCCCGCCGACATCGCGGCCGTCATGGGCGACGGCGTCATCTGCGGGATCGCGGGCGTGGACGCCGAAGGCCGCGCCGTCACCCCCTACATCAACTATCTCGACAGCCGCACGACCGAAGACGTCGAAGCGATCACGGCGATGGGGCTCGACATCTGGGCGCGCGAAACGGGCAACCCCCAGCCCTCCCCCATGTTCCCGGCGATGTTCGCGCGCTGGTTCCTCAAGAACTGCTCCGAAGAAGTCCGCGGCAAGATCGTGAAGTTCATTCACGACGCCCCCTTCATCCTCATGCACTTTGCGGGCCTCAAGGGCAAGGACGCCTTCATCGACTGGGGCACCATGTCGGGCTGGGGCCTCGGCTACAAGGTCGAGGAAAAGGTCTGGTCCGACGAGCAGCTTGAAATCCTCGGCATCGATCCGAAGTACATGCCCCGCATCGTCAAGCCCTGGGACCGCGTCGGCTCGGTCACCGAAGAGATCGCGCGCCAGACGGGCCTTCCCGCCGGCATTCCCGTTCTGGCGGGTGCGGGCGACACCATGCAGTCGATGTTGGGGAGCGGCATCTTCGAAGCGAACCGCGGCGTCGACGTCGCGGGGACCTGCGCGATGTTCTGCGTCTCCACGAAGGGGATCGTTCCGGAACTCTCCCGCCCCGGGCTCGGCCTCATCTTCAATTCGGGGACGCTCCCCGACACCTATTTCTACTGGGGCTTCGTGCGCACGGGCGGATTGTCGCTGCGCTGGTTCAAGGACAACGTCGCGCAACATTCTGAGAGCGGCGAACACTACCGCAAGATGAGCGAGGAAGCCGCCAAGGTGCCCGCGGGCGCCAACGGCGTTCTCTTCCTTCCCTACCTCACGGGCGGCACGGGCGAAGAAAAGGACGCGAGCGGGTGCTTCCTCAACATGACGATGGACGACGATCAGTTCGTCATGTGGCGCTCGGTCCTCGAAGCGATCGCCTACGACTACCGCGAACTCGCCGCGGCCTACCGTTCGGCGGGCGTCAACCTCGACCGCATCACCGTGACGGAGGGCGGCAGCCGCGACGCGCTCTGGAATCAGATCAAGAGCGACATGCTCGAAGCGACCGTCGTCCGTTACCGGAACGCCGGCGGCGCCGTCCTCACGAACGCGCTCTTTGGCGCCTGGGCCACGAGCGACCGCGCGGGCGACGTCTCCGCGATCGTCGAACTTCTCTCGAAGGCGATCGTCGAGGACGCCGAATACAAGCCCGATCCCGAAACGTCGCGCCTTTACGAAAAGATCGGCGCGATGCGCGCGAAGCTCATCCGCGAAGACATGCGCGAAGCCTTCCGCAACCTCGTCGCGATCCGCAATCTCTGAGGCTTGTCATGACGGAGCGCTTCGTCCGAACCGTTCTAGGTCCCTTCCGTCTCGAAGAGGACAAGGGAGCGCTCACGGCGCTCGAACCCGTCGACCGTCTCCCCGAAGGAAAAGCCTTCGGAGGAGCGTCGACGGAACTTCTTCTTCATACGGAAAAAACGCTCCTCGCCTATCTCGCGGGCGAGACGTCCGACCTCGCCCGCCTTCCCGTGCTTCTTCCCGAAGCTCCCTTTGCGCGCGCCGTGCTCGAAGCGATGCGCGCCATTCCCCGCGGCGAAACGAGAACCTACGCCGAAGTGGCACGCCTCGTCGGACACGAGGGCGCCGCCCGGGCCGTGGGTAGCGTCTGCGCCAAAAACCGGCTTCTCTTCGTTCTCCCCTGCCACCGCATCGTCCCGACACAGGGCGTCGGACACTATCGGCTCGGAAGCGACGTGAAGCGCCGTCTCCTCGCCCTGGAAAAGGGCGACGCCGACGCGTTCCGGCCCAGGACGGTCTTCGTCACTTCGGACGAAGCGAGGGCGCATCTCGTCCGTCTCGGCGCGAACTGGGCGCGACTCGTAGAGGAAACGGGACCGCTTTCGCGCCCCGTTATTCCGGATCTCTTCGAAGGACTCGTCCGATCGTTCACGAGTCAGCAAATCAGCGTCAAGGCGGCCGCCGCCATCATGGGACGCCTTCGCCAAAACTGCGGCCCCCTCACGCCCGAACACCTTCTTTGCGTGGACCTTGAACTTCTCCGTGCGCAGGGACTCTCCGCCAACAAAGCGAAATGGATTCACAGGGCCGCGGAACGTTTTGCCGCCGGGGAGTTCGAGAGCGGTCTTCTCCTGCGCCTTGAAGACGAAGAGATCGTCGAAAAGCTCGTGACTTTGGACGGCGTCGGACGGTGGACGGCCGAAATGATCGCGCTCTACACCCTCGGGCGCGACGACGTGCTGAGTCTCGGCGACCTCGGCATTCGCCGGGGATTCGAGCGCCTCTACGGACGGCCGCTCACGAAGGCCGAAATGGAAAGGCTTCGCCGCCGTGCGTCGCCCTTCGGAAGCGCCGCGTCGCTCTATCTCTGGCACCTCGCCTCGGGCGGCGGAGTCGCCTGACGCACCGTCCGAAATTCTCCGTCCCCGGTCGATGAAACGGGCGCAACGACGTAGAATTGCGTTCTTTTCCAGACTTTCGACGAGATTTCCATGACCGACGCCCCGTCCCGCACGTCCGCTACGCCCCGCCGCAGTCCCGCGCCCTACGAAATCATGGCGCCCGCAGGAAGTTGGGAGTCCCTTTCCGCCGCCCTGCAGGCGGGGGCCGACGCGGTCTACTTCGGCGTGGAGTCGCTCAACATGCGCTCTCTCGCCGCGAAGACCTTCACGCTCGACGATCTCCCCGAAATCGTCGGACGCTCGCGCGAGGCGGGCGTCCGAACCTACCTCACGGTCAACACGGTCCTCTACGACGAAGACCTCCCGCTCATGCGGACCATTCTCGACCGAGCCAAGAGGGAGGAGGTCTCCTCCGTCATTCTCTCCGACGCGGCGGCGCTCTCCTACGCCCGCTCGATCGGGCTCGAGGCGCATCTCTCGACGCAGCTCAACATCTCGAACGTCGAAGCGCTTCGCTTTTACGCGCAGTTCGCCGACGTCTTCGTTCCCGCCCGAGAACTCAGGCTCGAACAAATCGGCGCGATCACCGAGACGATCCGACGCGACGGCATCAAAGGCCCCTCGGGAAAGCTCGTGCAGATCGAAGCCTTCTGCCACGGAGCGCTCTGCATGGCGGTTTCGGGGAAATGCCACCTGAGCACGCACACGCGCGGCAAAAGCGCGAACCGGGGCGAATGCCTGCAGAACTGCCGCCGCACCTACCGGCTCGTCGACGCCGAGCGCGGCATCGAAATCGACGTGGAGGGGCAGCGCTTTCTCTCGCCCAAGGACCTGAAGACGATCGGCTTCATGGACCGCATGGTGGCGGCGGGCGTCACGGTCTTCAAGATCGAAGGCCGCGCCCGCGGCCCCGAATACGTCCGAACGACGGTGGAATGCTATCGGGAGGCCTTGGACGCCGTGCTCGAAGGTCGCTGGACGGACGCGATGCGCACCGCCTGGGACGATCGCCTCGCGCGCGTCTTCAACCGAGGTTTCTGGGACGGCTGGTACCTCGGCGCGCAGACGATGGAGACGACGAAGGACTACGGCTCGAGCGCCAAGGAAAAGAAGGTCTACGTGGGAAAGTGCCTCAACTACTTCGCCAAGTCCGGGGTCGGGCACTTCCGGCTCGAGGCGGGAAGCCTTCGAAAGGGCGACCGCTATCTCGTCACGGGCCCCACGACGGGGGCCGTCATCGGGAGCGTGGAGGCGATGCGCGTGAACGAAACCGAGGCGGAGAACGCCGAGAAGGGCGCGGAGGTGACCTTCCGCGTCCCCGAGCGCATCCGAGAGCACGACCGGCTCTATCGTCTCGATCCGGCCGTCTGAAGATTGTCCGACCCGGAAAAAGCGAAGGGAGAAGCGTTTTGATCGCTTCTCCCTTCTTTTGGAAGTTCTCTAAGAGCTCTTACGGTTCCTGATCCTTCTTCCCTTCGATGAAGTCGGGACGCAGGATTTCGCTCTTCATCACCGCCTTCAGAGCGGAGAGGTAGGCGCGGCGGTCGGCTTCGCCGTAGATCGCGGCGATTTCACGACGGAGCGCTTCGACTTCCTCGGGCTTCGCCTGATTCAGACGGCGTTCGGCCACGTAGCCCACGATGTAGGCGCCGCCCGGAACGGCCGTGCCCGTGAAGGTCGGGAGCTGCTGCGACGGAATCGCGATTTCGCGGTTGACGAGCACTTCGGGTTGGCCCTTCGGGTTCTGACGCGAGACCCAGACGGGTTCGGAGAAGCCTTCGAGCGACTTCGACTTGAGCACTTCGGCGAGCTTCTTTTCGCCTTCGGCCTTCGCCATGGCGGCGGCCTTTTCGGTCTTGATCGCTTCGACGATGCGGACCTTCACCGCGTCAAGCGGCTGCAGGGCGGTCGGGAAGTGTTCGACGACGCGGGCGGAGACGAGCGTGTTCGAAGCGACTTCCACGGCGGAGGTGTTGCGCTTTTCGCTCAGCGCTTCTTCGCCGAAGAGGTGTTCGACGACGCGTTCGTTGATCACGCGCTTCAGAGCCGGATCTTCGACGCCTTCGCGCGTCACGTTTTCGGCCGTTTCGATCTTGATGCCGAACTTCTCGGCGACGGGCGCGAGCGTGTCGGACTGTTCGTAGACCATGTTCGTGAATTCGTCGGCGGCTTCGGAGAAGGCGCGGATCGCCATCTGTTCGACGTATTCGCGTTCGATTTCGCCGCGGACTTCTTCGAACTTCTTGACGTGCTGATCGCGCACGTCCGTCACGTAGATGATGTGGTATCCGAATTCGGACTCGACCGGACCGACGATGTCGCCCTTCTTGGCGGCGAAGACAGCGTCTTCAAAGGGCTTCACCATGACGCCGCGGCCGAAGTAGGAGAGGTCGCCCCCGTCGTTGGCGGAACCCGTGTCGACGGAGTTGGCCTTGGCGAGTTCGCCGAACTTCGAGGGATCGGCCTTGGCTTCGGCGAGAAGCGCTTCAGCCTTCTTGAGGGCCGCGGCCTTGTCGTCGCCGAACTCAAGCAGAATGTGGCTCGCACGGCGTCCTTCCGGAACCGACCAGCGGTTCTGGTTCTGTTCGTAGAAGACCTTGACTTCCTCTTCGTTGGGCTTGATGTCCTTCTTGAAGTCTTCGGGCGAGAGAACGACGTACTCGATCTTGAGGTGTTCGGGCGAGTAGAAGTCGTTTTCGTGCGACTTGTAGTAGGCGGCGACCTCTTCGTCGGAGGCCTTCGCTTCGTCGTAGTAGTCGCCCACGTTGAAGATCATCGTGCGGACCTGACGCTCTTCGGCGAGGATGTCGTGCAGATCCTGAGCGAGAGCCTTGGGCGCGGGATGCGTCGCGGAAACGCCCGAGATGAGCGTGTTCTTGGCGAGGTCCTGACGGAGTTCGTAGACGAACTGCTCGTCGCTCTTGCCCTGGCTGCGCAGGAAGTTTTCATAGAGCTCCGGCGAGAACTGGCCGTTTTCCTTGAGCGCGTCGGCGTTCTTCACGAGGGCGATCGCTTCGGCTTCCGAAACCGTCACCCATTCCTTCGCAACCGTCTGCGCCACGGCCGAGTCGTCCATCATGGACTGCAGAATGGCGGCGCGGGCTTCGGCGTTGTCGAGCATGTTCGGACGGAAGGCTTCGCCCAACTGCTGCTGCAGATTCTGCAGCTGCTGACGCTGCGCCATGTCGAACTGCTCGGGCAGGATGGGAACCTCTCCCACGCGGGCGATCGCGTTGTCGTCGGTCGACATGCGGCTGTAACTGTAGATGCCGGTGACGACAAAACTAGGAATAATGAGCACCATGGCGATGAACATCAGCCAGCGCTTGTGCGTACGGAATGCCTGAAGCATGAAACTTCCCTTTTGAGAATCCGGTCGTTGTGACGTGTCCCGCGGTCTTCTAGCAAACGAACCGAAGGACGGACGGCCGTCGACGGAGACGGTCGTCTGCGCGCGAAAAAAGTCCGCGCGCGAAAGCGTCTATTTTAGCGGAAATCGCCCGCCTCATTCGGCGGTTTTCCCGAAGCCGCGTGCGGCGCAACAGACGCATACAAATCGAGCCGGACTTCGGACGTCTTTTCCGAAAAACCCGGCTCCGGCGTTTGGATACAAAAAAAGGGACCTTCTTGCGAAGAACCCTCTCTTTTCCGAAAGCAAATGGCGGAGTGGACGGGACTCGAACCCGCGACCCCCGGCGTGACAGGCCGGTATTCTAACCAACTGAACTACCACTCCACGGAATGCAAACGAATTGTCGGCGACTTGCTGCGTTGGCGGAGTGGACGGGACTCGAACCCGCGACCCCCGGCGTGACAGGCCGGTATTCTAACCAACTGAACTACCACTCC
>OOBV01000105.1_pt1 | contig 82353 bp, 77 predicted proteins | sample 1671731 | NCBI WGS metagenome assembly OOBV01 (sample SAMN06348186, study PRJEB24527) | human gut metagenome | biome: human gut; feature: ankylosing spondylitis patient; material: feces | host: Homo sapiens | place: China | collected 2015-10
CGATCGACGTCGACTGCGTTTCGCCGTTCATGCGGCGCTGCGGACCCCAGCCCTGGGAGATGAAGCAGGGCTTCGTCGTGGCGATTTCACGCGCGAGGCGCTCGATCGTTTCGACGGGAACGTTCGTGATGCGCGAAGCCCATTCGGGGGTCTTCGGCGTCTTGTCGGCGCCTTCGCCGAGAATGTAGGACTTGTAGTCGCTTCCCTTTGGAGCGGACTTCGGCAGGGTCTTTTCGTCGTAGCCCACGCAGTACTTGTCGAGGAAGGCCTGATCGACGAGGTTTTCGCGAATCATCACGTAGGCCATGCCCGCGGCGAGCGCCGCGTCGGTGCCCGGACGGATCGGCACCCATTCGGCGTCGCGGCCGGCGAGCGTGTCGGTGCGGATCGGGTCGATCACGACCATGCGGGCTTTGCCGAGGCGCAGGGCTTCGCCGAGTTCCCACGTCTGACCGCCGCCCGAAGCGCGCGTGACGGCCGGGTTGTTCCCGAACGTAACGTAGAGCTTGGCGTTCTTGATCTGGCTCATGTAGGAGCCGACGCCCGGATTGTTCGAGCGCACCGCCCCGTAGTTGAAGCCGCCGAACATGAAGGGCCAGATGTTCTGGATGCAGGCTGCCGAATAGTCGGAGTACCAGCCGACGTTGCCGCCGATGAGGTTGAAGAAGCGGAACGTGCAGTTGCGGTTGTTGAAGAGGCTGTAGTTCCCGGAACCGTGCATCAGAAGAATCGATTCGTTCGTGTGCTTCTTGATGGTGTCCTTCAGGCGCGCGCTGATTTCATCGAGCGCCTGATCCCAGGAGATGCGCTCGAACTTCCCTTCGCCGCGCTTGCCGACGCGCTTCATCGGGAACTTCAGGCGTTCGGGCGAATAGAGGCGCTGGCGGATGGAACGGCCGCGGTGGCAGGCGCGGACCTGCGGGAATTGACCTTCGGCCACGCCCGCCTGGGCGTCGCCCGTGTTGTCGGTTTCAATGCGGATGACGCGTCCGTTCTTCGAGACGCAGCGCAAGAGGCAACGGCTGCCGCAGTTGATCGAACACACCGACCATGTGACGGATTCGATGTCGGCCGCCGCGGCCGCGACCGCACGGCTCATCGGCGTCGCCGTAAAGCCCGCGGCGCCTCCGAGGAGCGCCGTACTTCGCAGGAAGTCACGTCGATTGATCATAAAAAGAGTCTCCTTCCAAAATAAAAAAGACGCCGGACAAGGCAACCGTCCGCTTCCCGCAGCAGTGAAAACGGTTCGGACGGAGCAGGACGAAAGAAGAAACGGCGAGGATGGAACGCCGGCATTCGAATCCGTTCTGCAGAGGGTCGCTTTGAGAGACGTCTTGTGAGAGGCCGCGAGCTGCACCGCGGTCCTACCCGTTCAGGGTAAATCCCAGTTTGTCTCGATTGTAGAGCATGGAAGGCGCGGAGGGCAGACAGGATTTCCCTGCCGTCGCGTTTTTCTTTTGCAAAAATCGGAACGCGGTTTCTACAAAACACCCTCCCTTCTCTTCGGAAACGATTCTGGCGTTCAGGCGATCTTGAGAATGAGAATGGATATCAACAAAGGATTTCTTAAAAATCTTTCCGGAATATCTCTTCCGTTTCATGAAGAACTGAGGTTCTAGGAATTTACCCTTTTCTCTCCGCTTTCCGGGTTCAATGGCGAGTCGGAACGCGGTCTTTTGCGGGATTTTTACGGAGCTTCAGACGCTCGTGTTGGAGACGATGAAGGGTTAGGCCGTGTCGTCGAGAACTGTCATGCGGACGAGTGTGGTGGGGCCGTATGAGTTTAGGCAAAGAAGAGCTCGACAGCCTAGGGACCGTCCTGACGGATTTCCCCGAAACAAACGTCCACGACGCGGGACTTAAGCACGAAGTCCCCGTTACGCAAAGAGAGCCGAAACGGCGAGACCGAGAAAGAGCACGGCGCTCGCGCGATTCAGGAGTCCCGCCCACTTGGGATTGCGAAGGGCCGAGGCGAGAACGCCCGCTCCCAGGGCGCAGGCGGAAAACACCACGACAGTCGCCAAAAGGAAGATGGCGCCCTGCCCGATCATCTGAAGCGCGAGGGCCATGCCTTCGGTGCCGGGTTTCACGAACTGCGGGAAAAAGGCGAGAAAGAAGATCTGAACCTTCGGATTCGTGATGTTCATGATGACCCCGCGGCGAACAAGCTGCCAGGGCTTGAGGTCGAGCGCACCGCCCTCGCCCGGCACGTCTTCGGCGTGCGTCCACGCCATGTAGGCGAGGTAGCAGAGGTAAGCCGCGCCCGCGATCTTGATCGCCCAGAAGACGGCGGGGAATTCCTGAATGACGATCGCAAGTCCCAGAGCCGCGGCGATCGTTTGCACGAGAAGTCCCCCGCAGAGCCCCAACACCACATAGAGTCCCGCTCGGGCACCCAACACGGCGCTTTGCGTGAGAACGAAAAGATTGTCGGGGCCGGGCGCTACGGCCAGGACGAAGCTCATCCCGGCAAAAGCGAGCCATTCGGAGGGGGACATGACGAAATCCTTGAGCGTGAACGATTTTTCCATTCTATCGGCTTTGTTCGAACCTACCCTCGGGCGAAGTGCTTAGGCGGGCGTATCTTCCGCCCGCGTGTCCTCGGGAGTATTGAGCCTTGTCGACTTCTTTCGAGACGCCTGATAATCGAGGAATCGAAAAACATGCGTTCGAGGGTCCGACACTCGGAACAGATCTCTCCTCCGGGTCCGGAGCCTCTCGAGCCAAAAAGGAGAATCTCATGCGAAAACTTCCCGTTCACAAGCCCGGTCTTCGTCCGCTTACCGCGGTTCTCGCTGCGGCAGGGCTTCTCTGCGCGTCGGTCGCGGGGGCGCAAAACCTCTCGGCCGACATTCTCGTGGTCGGCGCGGGCGGCGCCGGGATGGCGGCCGCCATTGAAGCCCACGAAGCTTCGAACGGCAAGGCGAAGGTAGTGATTCTCGAGAAACTGCCTTTTGTGGGCGGGACGACCCTTCTCGCCTCCACCGCCTACAACGCGGGCGGCTCGAAACTGCAACCGAACTATTCGGCGAAGGACTACGAGGCTAAGCTTCTCAAGGGCTTCCCGAAGGCGGACGATCACGACCGCGCCAACATCAGGCAGCTCGCCGAACTCTCGGGTCCAACCGCCGACTGGCTCGTCGCCATGGGCGCCGACATGTCCCGCGTCATCAACGGCTCGCAAATGACGCCCGCCGACGGAAGCGCCTACGGCGCGATGATCGTTCCGGTCCTCAAAAAGCGCGTCGACGCGCTCGGGATTTCCGTCGTGACGAACGCCGACGTTCAGGAACTCGTCACCGACGCTGCGGGCCGTGTGACGGGCGTGAAGGCGACGATCAAGACGAAGGACCTGCAAACGATTCCCGCCAAGGCTGTGATTCTCGCCACGGGCGGCTTCGCTTCGAACCCCGAACTCGTCATGCGCTTCTCGCCCCAATGGGCGGGCTATCCCTCGACCGCGAGCGTCGGCGCCGAAGGGGACGGCATTCTCATGGCCGAGAAACTCGGCGCGAAGCTCGACAACATGGCGCTCGCCGGTCCCCAGACCGTCGCCTACGACACGGGACACGGCGCGGTGTCGCTTACGAACGTCCGCTACAACGGGGCGATCCTCGTCGGCAAATCCGGGAAGCGCTTCACAAACGAGCTCGGCAGCACCGCCGTGATCGGCGCCGACATCAAGGCGCAGGAGGGAGGTGTCGCCTTCCTCATCTTCGACCGCGCGAGCGTCGAGAACGCCGCGCTCATGAAGAAGTACGAAGCGCAGGGATATTTCGTCAAGGCCGACACGCTTGACGAACTCGCCCGAAAGCTCGGCGTCGACAAGACGAACCTCAAGGCCACGGTCGAGCGCTGGCACGGGTTCTTCGACAAGAAGAAGGACGAGGACTTCGGGCGCACGCAGTCGATGTTCTCGAGAATCGACAAGGCGCCCTACTACGGACAGAAGATTTCGCCCGCGAGCCAAACGACTTACGGCGGCGTCGAGCGCAATGCCGACGGCGCGGCCCTCAAGACGGACGGATCGGTGATTCCGGGACTCTTCGTCGCCGGCGAAACCGCCGACCAGTACGGCCAGGGCGTCTCTCTCGGGATCGTCACGGGCCGCATCGCCGCGCGCGGTGCGCTCAAATCGATCGGCGCGAAATGACGCGGCGGTCTGAATAAGCTGAAGCCTCGACTCCGAAGGGAATCGAGGCTTCGTTTTGCCACTCCCGCCGGAGGGCTCCGACGGAGGGAATCGACGCGATCAGAGCTTGGCGGCTTCCTTGCCGGCCGTGATGCCGGTGGAGCCCGCGTAGGCATAGGCGTCGCCCGAACGGTAGCCGACGCCGAAGTGTTCACCGAAGGCGACGGCGCCCGCGGCGAAGAGCCCTTCGGCCACCGGCGTGCCGAGAAGCGTCGTCACGCGGCACTTTTCGTCGATCGTGATGCCGCCCACCGTTTCGAGCATCACGGGCTTGATGCGAAGCGCGTAGAACGGAGCCTTCAGTTCCTTTTCGTACACAGTGCGCCCGAACGGATCCTTGCGGTCCTCGGGCTTCTGACGCGTCGTCGCGTTGTGCGCCTCAATGTCGGCTTTGAGACCCTTCGGGTCGCAGCCGATGAGCTTCGCCAGGTCTTCGACCGTGTCGCACTTCGTCGCAACCCCCTTTTCGATCATCGACTCGACCACGGGGTGGAGTTCCTTCGTGACGATTTCCCAGCAGGCCTTTTGCTTCAGCATGTCGATGTTGGTCTGCGTGTAGATCACGTATTCGTTCGTGAAGCGGCGTCCCTTTTCATTCACGATGATGCCGCCCATGAGAAGCGGAGCGGAACTGAAGAAGATGTTCTTCGTCACTTCGAGCGTCGGGCAGACCATGGCGATGTTGAGGTTGAGCGTGCCCGCGCCGAGTTCGGTCGCGATGCGAAGGCCGTCGCCCTTGCAGCCGACGTCCATGATGCGGCCCGTCTGCGACCAAGGCGCCGTGAAGACTTCGATCATCTTCTGGTTGCGCCCGAACCCGCCCGTGGCGATCACAACCGCCTTCGTGCGCACGACCGAATCCTTGCGGTCCGACGAGATCTTCGCGCCGATCACCTTCTTTCCTTCTTCATCGAGCACGACGTCGACGAGGCTCGTCTTGGTGCGCACCGTAACGTTCGGATCCTTTTGGACGGCTTCGGCGAGCTTTCTCATAAGCGCGCCGCCCGCCCCCTTCGTCTTCACGACGCGAAGCTTTTCGCAGCCGTTCGTGCGGTCTTCTTCGTCGGTGAATTCAACGCCGATAGAGAAGAGGTCGTTCACGAAGGCGCCCGCCTCCCGGGCGATCATCTCGGCCTTCTTGGGATTGCGGGAACCCTTGCCGTAGGCGACGATGTCCTCGGCGTAGGCCTTTTCGGTGTCCTCGATGCCGCGGGCCGCGTGCCACTTGGTTTTGCAGGCGCGAATCCACCCGGACGAAATGGCCGACGACCCGCCCAACATCGGGAGGGACTGCACGAGAAGCACCTTCTTGCCGGCCTTCGAGGCCGTGCGGGCCGCCATGCAGCCTGCGGCGCCGCCGCCCGCAACGACGACGTCGAAGGTCTCGGCACCGGCCGGAAGGTTTTCCTTGGATTTTTCCGCCGCGCGGACGGCGGGAGCGAACGCGGCGGCGCCGCCGAGCGAGAGCGCGGCGATCATCGAGCGACGGGACAGTTCGGTCATGATGTTCTCCCTTGGGAAATGTATTTGCTCAGGAGGAACATTCTGCCGAAACGGAACGCCCGGCGACAGACGGGGAATCCCCGCGGTCGTCGGGCGTATAGTCATTGCGGAGCGCCTCTACTGCGCCCGTTCATCAAAAATGCCGGTCTCAGTAGTCCTGCGCATCCCGGACCGCCTGCTCTTCCTCGGGCGACCGATCGTCGAGCTTGTACTCGTACCAGTTATCCCTCTCAAAGGCCACTCGGATCTCCTCGAGCTGCTCGAAGCTGAAGGGTTCGGTGATTCGCCCGTCCGCCACGGTCTGACCGCGAAGCGTCCGCTGCAGATACTCTGCGCAATAGGACCAGGATTCTTTTTGCTCGGCCGTTCCGGGAACGTCCTGCAGGAGGCGCATGGCGTTTTCCATCAGCGTCTCGCGCGGACGCACGAGCGAAGAGAGGCGGTTGCGGAAGTTTTCGGCCGAACGGCTTCGAGCGTCGAAGCACGCGTCGTCGGTGGGGAGGGCCTCCTCAAAGAAGCTTCTCACCGAATCCACGTTCCCCTGGGCCTTGCCCCAGGCCGAGAGAATGTTGTCGAGGTAGCGCTCGAGTTCACTCATGAGCTTGAGCCCGACGAGATAGTCCTTCTTGGCTTCAAGCGTCGGGAGAGACTGCCCGTGTTCGACCGCCCGGTCGCTCAGACCATAGATCGCCTGAAGGTTTTCGAGCGCCGCGTCGGCTTCCTCCACGCTTCCGATCCCGTTGATTTCGTCGAGAAGCGCCGGGTGCACCGTCAGGGCCGTGCGGTCGGCAAGAAGACGGATCCCCTCTTCCGAACTCCGGTAGAAGGCCTCGCGAACGGCGGGAAGGTTTTCGGCAAGATTCTGAAGCGACGTCACCGCCATGTACTTCAATTCGTGCGGCGACATGACGCGGGGCGTGAAAAAGCCAGAGATCGTGCGGCAGATCGCTGCGAGAATCGGATGCCCCGTCTGGGCGTAGCGCGACGCCTTGGCGCTCCACCAGCGCGAGAGCGTGTCGTAGGTGCGCCCGCAGAAGGTGCGCGTGTCGGGGCGCACTTCTTCCCCGCGGTCGAGCGCTTCGGAACCGCCGAATTCCGCGCGGAAGTCCGTGCGAAGCTTCGCCTTGACGTCGGCCAACACCTCGGTTTGCGACATCCCTTCAAAGGCTTCGAGCCCCTCGGTCACGGGCGCGGTTACGCGCTCGCCCGCATTGAGCGGTCCGCCCGAAGAAACTTCGCCCTGCGCATGCGCGACGCTTTGCGTCGCGTCGACGTTTTCGTTCGACACCGACCAGTCGTCCCAATCGTCCTCTTCGGCCGCCGCGAGGGCGGCCCAGTCGTCGTCGGACATGCCCGAGAGCGCGAGGATTTCGCCGGGATCCGGATCGTCGGGGAGCGTTGCGCAGAGGTGCGTGAGGGCCTTCGACGCCGCTTTCTTGCTTTCGGGCGTGTTCGGAGGAAGCGCCGCCTCGGCCACTTCTTCGGTCTCCTCGGTCGGGTGCGACTCCACCTGGACGTCCTCGGTGGCCTTCGGGTCGGCCGTCTCCTGCGCCTTTTTGGCGTCCGCGGCCTGCCCGATTTCTTCAAGGAGCTGCACGTGCTCAAGAGCCTGCGTCCCCTCGGGGCGGGTCGCCACGGTGCGGCCGAGCGTAACGGACGTCGACTCGGTGACGTCGCCCGCGTCCTCCGTGACGGGCGTCTGCAGGGTTTCGGTACTGATGCCGCTCACGGCGGCGGGATTGACGTTGGCCATTGTTCTTCCTCCTGAACAAAAATGCGCTTTGGGGATGCCGGTGTTTGGAAAGTCCCTCGGAACGACAGAGCCTCTTTACCCGGCAACGAGCCCGCCGTCAATCAGATACAGGCCGCCGGTAATGAAGCTCGCCGCATCCGACGCCAGGAAGTAGATGAGCTCGGCAACTTCCGGAGCCTCGCCGACTCTGCCGAGCGGATACTGTTCCGCTTCCGCTTTCCAATAGGCGCTCGCATCGCCGTTGTGCGTAATGTCCGCAAATTTCTGGAAAAGATTGATCGCCAACGGCGTGCGGATCGTTGCCGCGCAAACGGCGTTGACCCGGACATTCTGACGCCCGAGGTCGATGGCCAGACTCTTGGTGATTTGACCGAGCGCACCCTTCGTGAGCCCGTAGCCGAAACTGTTGGCCTTTCCAATGTAGCTCTGATCCGAAGCGTTGATGACCACGGAGCCGCCGCCCTTTCTCAAAATGCTCGGCACAGCGGCCTGCAGCGTGCGCACGGTCCCCTTGATGTTCGTGTCGATCATCAAGTCGAGCTCTTCTTCGCTGATCGTGAGCATCGTGTTGCAGCGGTGGATCCCGGCATTGGCAACCACGCAGTCGAGCTCGCCGTACTTTTCGATCGCCGCCGCAACCGCCTTCTCGAGATCCTCACGATTTCGCGTATTCCCCTCGACAAAAAGGGCGCCCGTTTCCCGTGCGACGGCCTGCCCGTCCTCCACGTTGATGTCCATGAAAGTCACGTTCCAGCCGGATTGCGCAAACTTGCGCACCGACGCCGCTCCGATGCCCGTCGAACCGCCGGTGATGAAAACGTTCTTCTTTTGATCAGACATGAGAAGTCCTCCATACAAATCGGAGCCGCGGAATCGGGATCCGGATCACAGATAAAGCGAAATCAGTTTAGCAAATCCCGTCCAATGCGGTGCGACGCGGCCATTTTGCCTACCAATGCACCAAGAACCAAAAAACGGTCGATGAGTTCTCGTGCGGGTTTTGTCAGACGCTCAGCACGCCCGGTCCCTGCATCCAGGAGAGGTCGGCGGGTTCGGCGGGAACGTCCCCGGTCTCGGCGAAGGCCTTTCTGAGCTTCGCGACGCGGTCGGCCGTTTTGAGAAGGAGCGCCTCAAAGTCGCCGTAGGAAAGCTTGCCGAGTCGAACCCACACGCTGTAGACGAGGGCCGAGCCGTCGGGGAGAAGCCCCAGAACGCCCTCGCCCGTTTCCCGCGAGAAGGCGTTCATCTTGAGCGCCTTTTCGCAAAGGGCGAGCCGTTCGGCCTCGCCTTCGGGTCGTTTCGCCACCGTCGACGCGAGAACGAGATCGTCCGTCGCCGGGAAATGGCGAAGCGTGAGCGCCGTGCCGTCCAAGGACAAAAAGAGGGTTCCTTCGTCGGTGAGGGCGAGCTCGGGGAGGCCCGCGGCCTTCCCGAAGGTCGTGAGGAACTCTTCGATGCGGTTCGTTTCGTAAGACATGTTCTTTTCCTCAGTTGGGCCGCTCGAGGCTCTTCACCCAGCGAAGCACTTCGGCGACGGGCTCGAGCAGGTCGCGCGGCACGTAGTTGTTTTCGACGCCCTCGCTGTAGAGCGCGCGGGCGAGCGGAACGTTCCGCATGATCGGAATCCCCTCTTCCTTGGCGACCTCGATCATGCGCTGCGCCAGCGCCCCCTCGCCCTTGGCGAGAATGACGGGGAGCGGCGTCTTTTCCTCGTCGTAGTCGAGCGCCACGGCATAGTGCGTGGGGTTCGTGACGAGGACCTTTGCGTGGCGGACGTTTCCGAGCGCGTTCTGATTCATGAGTTCGCGGTAGAGCTGCTTGCGCTGACCACGGATCTGCGGATCGCCCTCGGTGTCCTTGTACTCGCGCTTCACTTCGTCGATGCTCATCATGTGTTCGTGCGTCCACTTGTACTTTTGATAGAGATAGTCGAGCACCGCCACGATCGCAAACGCCCCCGCCGAATAAAGAAGGAGTTCGCCGACGGCCGAGCCGATCACGCCCCACATGGCCCCCAAGCCCCCCTTGGGGATTTGAAAGAGAACGGGAAGATAGTCGGAGAAGACGAGCCAGACGATCCCGGTCAAGACCGTCACCTTCACGATGTTCTTCGCGAATTCGAAGAGGTTCTTCATCGAGAAGACGCGCTTGAACCAGCGCGTCGGACTCAGGTTCTCAAGCTTCGGGGCCGCCGCCTTCGGGGCGAAGAGAAAGCCGGTTTCGGCGAGAAGCACCATAAGCGCCACGCCCATCACGAGCCCCACCACGGGGAAGACGATCCCGAGCGAGACGTCGATGACAAGCGAGACGGATTTGGAGAGCGCCTCCTCGTAGGGAAGATGAAAGACCTCCATGGGGACCGTCGTCATCTGAACGAGCTCCTCCCAGACGGTCTCGCCGTTTCCGATCGCGTAGAGCGCAAAGGCGAGCACCGTCGCCGCGGGGGCAAGGTCCTGCCCCTTAGCGATGTCGCCCTTTTCGCGCGAATCCCGAATGCGTTTCGGTGTGGGTTGTTCGGTCTTTTCACTCATGGCATCATCGCCCGAAGCGCCGAAACGTCAATGCCGAAGAGCGCGAAGCGCTCGGGGGCGTCCGACATGAGGACGGCAAAGTAGAAGATCAAAAGGAAGGACGCGAGCGCGCACTTGATCGGAAGCGACAGGATGTAGACGTTCAACTGCGACGCAAAGCGGTTGATGAGCCCGAGCGCGATGTCGGTGAAGAGGCACGCGAGCACCACGGGCGCAGAAATCAAAAGGGCCGAGGCCGCCAACCGCGCCACGCTCTCGCCGAAATGAAGGGCCGCCGCGGTGTTGCGGAAGAATTCCATCGGGAGCGTCTCGGCGACCGGCCACCACTCGTAGGTGCTGTATACGACCCCGAGCATCGCGAGAAAGGCGCCCGACGCAAAGAAGAGGACCGCAACGCTCTGAAAGAGGAAGGACCCCGTGGGCGAGGTCTGATCCCCCGTCAGGGGATCGGCGCCCATGGCCTGCGCGGCGCCGCGCTGATTGTCGATGAAGAGCCCCGCGCTCTCGACCGCCCAGAAGACGAGCCCCGCGAGCCAGCCGAGCACGAACCCGAGGAAGATTTCCTTCAAAAGAAGCCCGCCGAGGAGCGCGAGCGCGCCCGGAGAGAGCGGCGAAAAGACGGGCATGGTGGAGACCACCGTCGGATGCACGACGAGATAGAGCGCCATCACCACGGCCGAACGGACCGTCATGTTCAGGACCTGATTCCCCATGAAGGGCGCCACCGCGGCGAAGACCATGAGCCGCGTGGAGCCGAGGAGAAAGGCCTGAAAATGGGTCGTCAGGTCGTACTGAAGCAAAAAGTCGAGCATCCCTTGGCGCTCCTTACCGCAGAAGGTGGAAGGTGTCGAAGATTTCGCTCGCAAAGCGCAGGATTTCGCCCGACATCCAGCCGCCCAGGACAAAGATCGTCCCGACGACGGCGATCAGCTTCACGCCGAAGACGAGCGTCTGTTCCTGCAGCTGCGTCACCGCCTGAATGAGACTCAGGAGAATCCCGATCACCGAGGCGATCAGGATGGGCGGGAGCGAAATCATGAGAACGAGGTAGAGACACTCGCTCGCATATTCCATCGCCATCGGGTTCATGCCGAAGCCTCCGAAGGACGGAAGTAGATGTGGATCGTGTTGGCGCCCTCCTCATAGGCCCATTCCTGACGGGCCGAGACCTGCTTGATGAGGAAGATCCCGAGACCGCCCACGGGCCGCGCCTCGACGTCGAGCGTGAGGTCGGGATCGGGCACCTCCTCGAAGGGATTGAAGGGTTCGCCCCAGTCGCGCACGGTGAAGACGAGCCACTCCGAGTCTTTGCCCGCCCCCTTCGGGGCGGGAACGGTCTCGAGGTTGATCTGGGCCTCGCCCGTGTCGCCCTCGGGATAGGCGTAGCTGAAGACGTTCACGAGAAGTTCTTCGGCGACGAGCTGAACGTTGTTCCACTGATCGGCGAAGCGCGCGGGCAGGTTCTCGCGCAAATAGGTTTTGCAGGGCTCCAGGTTCTCCAGCCTGGCCGGCACTCGAATGGAAGGCATGGTCACCTCCGAATCAAAAGGTTGAACGTCAGGCGAGGTCCTCGACCGCCGAGGCGGTGTCGGGAGCAGTGCGCAGAATGTTCGTGAAGCCCGAGAGCTTGAACATCTCGGCGACCATCGAGCGAAGGTCGGAAAAGATCACCTGAACGTTTCCGGCCCGGGCGGTCTTCGAGAGCATCAGAATGCCGCGCAGTCCCGCGGAGCTGATGTATTCGATCCCGCCCAAGTCGACGACGAGCTTCGTTGCGCCCGCGTCGAGCGCGGCCTTCCATTCGGCGTCGAAGTCAGCGACGGAGGCCGCGTCAAGGCTCCCCGAGAGCGCGATGACGGTGACGTCCGAAACCTGAGAATTCACAATCTGCATGGCGTTTTCCCAAAGGGCCGGTATGCGTCCGGCCTCAGCGATAACTCAAAAGAAGTCCCTGCGTGATCTTGAGCCACCCGTCGAGCGTCACGAAAAGGAGGAGCTTGAAGGGAAGCGAAATCGTCATGGGCGAAACCATCATCATGCCCATGGCAAGGAGAATGTTCGAAATGATGAGGTCGATCGCGATGAAGGCGAGATAGAGGACGAAGCCGATCTGAAAGGCCTTCGTCAGTTCCGTGATCGTGAAGGACGGAATGAGGACCGCCCAGTCGTCGCTCTTCACCGAGTCGCGCATCTCTTCGGGCCAGATGCGCTGCGCGGTCGAGACGAACATGTTCGAGACGCGTTCGTCGGTGTTGACCGTGAGGAAGTGCTTCAAGGGGGGCGACACCTTTTCCGCGACCGCAAAGACTTCCGTCGGGGCGATCGCCTCTCGTCCGGCCGTCTCCTTCTCCAGGAGCGCCATCGTGTCGTAGCCCACGGGCGCCATGATGAAGACGGTGAGGACCATGGCGAGGCCGTTGATCACCATCTGCGGCGGAATCTGCTGCACGCCCAAGGCGTTGCGCACGAGAAGGAGGACCACCACGATCTTCACGTAGGAGGTCGCCATCATGAGAAAGAGCGGCATGATCCCCAGCCCGACGCCGAGGACGATGAGCCATACGGGATCAAAGCCCATTCGCTTCCCCTTCCGGCTTCGCCGCCTCTTCCGGCGCGGCGGCGGTTTCGGGACCGGCCGCGGCCGCTTCGAGGAGTTCGACGCCGAGCGTGCCGTTCAGATCGACGAGGCGCCCCTTTGCGACGCGGCGGCCGTTGGCGCGGATCGTGACGGGTGCGGCCGGATCGACCGTGAGCGGCAGAACCGTGCCTGCGCGCATGCGCGAGAGTTCACCCAGGGTGACGAGGCGTTCTTCGAGCGAAAAGGAGAGTTCCACGGTCAGTTCTTCGACTGCATCCATGACGGTTTCCTCCAAGGGTTGAAATTCTTCGGCCAGACATACCCGGCCGTTGTCGATTCGGGCGCAAGCGCAGAGAAGACGTTTTCCGGGCGACGCGATTTCGACGCGGACGTCGTCGCCCGCGAACCACTCGTCGGGAACGAGAACGTCGCCGGAGACGAGGCCGGCGTACTCCGAGGCGGAGAGCCGAAGGCTTCCCGCCCTGCGTTCGAGTCGGAAGGGCACGGCCGGGAGCGCGCCCGAGAGGAAGTCGGACGGCTGCGCGGGCGCGCTTTGGATTCGTCCGACAAGGGCGAGCGCGGCGTCGAGCGCTGCGGATTCTTCGGGGCGGACGAGAAGAAGCGTCTCCCTGTCGCCCGCGGCGAGGCGGAGCGCAAAAGGCGACGACACCGTCCTCCCGTCGCCGTTGCGGTAGTCCGACGCCCTGACGACGGCGCCCGCGGCGGCGGAAAAGCTCTTCGTCAAAGCGCCGCAGAGCGCTTCGGCGACGAGTCCCAAAAGGGGCTCGGGCAGGGATTCGGGCGCAACGTCCTTCATCGCCGCTTCGTCAAAGAGCGGATGGAGCGGCAGGAGCGCTCGGTTTTCAAAGTACGCCCGCCAGGGATGTCCGTCGATCGTGAGCGTCAGTTCGGCGGCGGGGGCAAATGCGGCCGCGCAGGGAAGGACCTCGAGCTTGACCGGGAGGTCCTTTCCGAAGGCAAACGAGACGGGAAGACGCTCGAGCAGCGCGTTTCGCAGGGGCAGCGCCCAGGCTTCGAAGGTCGGAAGGATGTAACTCTTCGGCATGACGATTTCTCCTCCCCTCACCATTGGGCCGATTCATCGAAAAGACCGCGTCCGCGCGACTCGCGACGGGCGTCGTTTTCTTCCCGATCGGTTTCTTTTTGAAGTTCCACGAGCACGGGAAGCGTTTCGCGTCCCGAAAGACGCGCCTCGAGTTCCGCGCGGGCCGAGACGATCGTCTGGAAGGCCGCCGCGTCGTTCGTGTGAATGCGTACCGTGAGCTGACCGCCCGCGTCGCGCGCGAGCGTGATTTCGGTGTTTTTGAGCACCGCGTCCTGAATCTGCAGGCGCACTTCGGTCTTTCCGCTCTCGGGACGGCTCACGAGAATGCGGGAGACGAGCGTCTCGAGCGCTTCGTTTGAGGCAGCGCCCTCGGCTGCGGCCGGACCCGCAGTCTGCGCGGTTCCTTCGGCAGCTTGCCCCGTGCCGCCTACGCCCCGGAAAAGCGACGCGAGAAAGTCCTGCGCCTTCCGGGCGTCGGGATCGGTCATCATCGCATCGTCGGGGCGGGCGCCGCGGGCGGTTTCCCCTTCCGTACGGGCGCGCGAAGAGGTTTCGGTCCTCTCCCCTTCTCCCGTTTTTTGAGAAAAAGCCGACCTTTCGTCCGAAGTCTTTCGCCGCGCCTCGTCCGCTTCGCCCCGCATCGCGCGCTGAAAGGCCGCGACGTCGTCGCGTGAAGCGGGCGGACGGTCCGCCTCGCTTCGACCCGCCTGCGGACTTTCCGCAGAAATGCCGGCGGAGCGCAAATTTTCAAGAGTGTTCGTCATGTTCTTGATCTTCCTTCCGGGACACGGGGTTTATGCGCCGTCGGGGGCTTCCGCCCCGAAGCGGTTGACGGGTTTGAATTCTTCGAGCGCCCGGTCCTGGGCCTGCTCTTCGAGTTTTTTGGCCTCCTCCATCCAAAGGGAGCGGTGTTTCTCCATTTTCGCACAGCTTTTTCGGGCCTGGAGAGCGGCCTTCTTCGTTTCCTCGAGCGTGCGGCGCGAGGTTTCGACCTGCTTTCGGGCTTCGTCGAGCGACATTTCGCGCTCGAGTTCTTCCGAAGCGAGGAGGGCGAGATTCTTGTGAAAACCTTCGAGACCTTCGATCGTGGTCTTCTGTCCGATGAGCCCATCGTAGCGGCGCGAGACCTCTTCGGCGTACCAGACGCGCCAGCGCTCAAGCGCCTCCTCCTCCCTCTTCACCGCTTCTTCGGCGACGCGGCAGTCGTTCTGCGCGGCCGCAACGCGCCGACCGGCGCTCTCTTCTCGAAAGCGTCGCAGCGAAAGAAGCGATTCGAGGGGATAGGCTTCCATGGCGCGGCCCTTTTACTTCACCGCGGCTTCCAAGGCCGCCACGGTTTCCTCAAACGTGCTCTTTTCGCCGAGGCCCTGCTTCAGGAAGGCGTTCACGCGGTCCACGTGCGCGATCGCGTCGTCCGCGGCCGGATCGGCGCCCTTCTTGTATTCGCCGATCTGCACGAGGAGTTCCACTTCCGCGTACTTCGCGAGAATCTGGCGCAGGCGCTGGGCGTTTTTCTTTTGTTCCTTCGTCACGATCGAATTCATGAGTCGCGAGACGCTCTGATTCACGTCGATGGCCGGATAGTGGCCCTTCGAAGCGAGCTTTCGCGAAAGCACGATGTGACCGTCCAAAATCGAACGGGTTTCGTCCGCGACCGGTTCCGTCATGTCGTCGCCTTCGACGAGCACCGTGTAGAGAGCCGTGATCGAGCCCTTGTCGTTGTTGCCCGCGCGCTCCATGAGTTTCGGAAGTTCCGAGAAGACCGAAGGCGGAAAGCCCCGTCGGGTCGGCGGTTCCCCCGCCGCGAGACCGATCTCGCGCTGGGCGCGCGCAAAGCGCGTCACCGAGTCCATCATGAGAAGGACGCTCTTTCCCTGGTCGCGGAAATATTCCGCGATCGCGGTCGACGTGTAGGCGGCCTTGAGACGCTCCATGGACGAGCGGTCCGAGGTCGAGACGACCAGAACCGACTTCTTACGCCCTTCGGGCCCGATGTCGTTTTCAATGAATTCGCGCACTTCGCGGCCGCGTTCGCCGATGAGCGCCAAGACGCAGACGTCCGCCGTGCAGCCCTTGAGAATCGTCGAGAGAAGCGTCGACTTGCCGCCGCCCGCGGCGGCGAAAATGCCCATGCGCTGTCCTTCCCCGCAGGTGAGCACCCCGTCAAGCGACCGGATCCCCAGAGAGAGGGGTTTCGAAATGCGCATGCGCGTCATCGGATTGGGCGCAGGCGCGAAGACCGGATAGTGTTCGCGGCAGCGAAGCGCGGGCCCGCCGTCCAAGGGTTCGCCGAGACCGTCGAGCGTGCGCCCGAGGAGTTCCGGACCCACGGGAATCGAAAGGATTTCGCCCGTCGGAATCACTTCGGTCGCGGGCGACACCCCCTGACAGCTCCCGAGCGGCGACAAAAGCGCCACGTTTCGGATGAAGCCAACGACCTCGGCCTTGAGTTCAAAGGACTCCCAGGGGTTTTTGAGAAGACAGAGCTCCCCCACCTTCACGCCCGGGACCACGGCCCGGATGATCGTCCCCACGACCTGCTCGACGCGCCCCCGCACGTCGATCGTCGTGGTCGTCTGCACGGCTTCTTCGAGAAGCGGTCCGATGTATTCGAATGCCATGACTTACTGCCGAATCTTTGCGCTGAAGGCGTGCTCCAGGGCCTTGAGCTGCGTGGAAAGCGAAGCGTTGATGACGCCGAGGTCGCTCTCGAGAATGCAGCTGTCGGGCTCGAGCCTCGCGTCGGCGACGACCGTGAGGAAGGACCCCGCCGTCTGGGCGGCGAGCGCCTCGGAGACGACCGGTTCGTCCGACGGAGCCACGCGCACGGTCACCTTCTGCTGTCCGCGCACGTTGGCGAGCGCCGTCTTCACGATCGCGCGGATTCGGTCCTCGCGGTTCATTTCGCCGAGGATCTTTCTGACCGACTGCATGACGACGTCGACCACCGTGCCTTCGATGCCTTCGATGAATTCGACGCTCGCCATGGCGGTCTCCATGACCTTTTCCATGTTCTCGAGGCGTCCCGCCTCGAGACCGTCGGCGTAGCCCGCTTCATAGCGGGCCTTGTAGGCTTCCTCGGCCTTGCGTTCGATTTCCGCGGCGCGGGCCTTGGCGGCCTCGATGATCTCGGCCGCTTCGAGGAGCTTCGCGCGTTCGTCGCGCTTCACCACCTTGACGCCCGGTGCCACCGAGGGCTCGGGTCGGTTCATTTGAAGAGGTTTCGACACGCTTCGTCTCCTTCGCTCTTAATGAGTTTCAACAGAAAGGCGCGCACGCGGCGGCCGAGCTGCGCGTCCTCGGGCGGATCCCCGACCGCCTCCCGGTGCGACGTAAAACGCAGAGCCGTCTTGTCGCGAAGACCTTCGGGCCAGTCCGCCCAGAGAAGAACGGCGACCAAGTGCGAAAGCCGCTCGACCGCGTCGGGGAGCGCAAGACCCGCGCAAAAGCGTTTGAGTTCTCCGGCGAGACTTCCGGCCTGCCAGCGTCCGCGAAGGACCGCATAGCGAAGAAGGTCGTCGCCGAGTTTCGCACGAAGCGCCTCGCGTTCGTCCTTTCGGACGGTGACGGCGATTTCGGCTCCGTAGACGGCCGCGGCCGCGCGGCGCACCAGACGGTCGAGTTCGTCCTCGGGAATGAGGGCGAAGCGCTCGCTCGTCTCGGCAAAGCCCCAGTAGTCGTCCCCAGCCTTCTCCTCGGGAGCCGTACGCTCGGCCGCCAGGGCGCAAAGGTCCGAGTGACGGGCGATCAGATCCGCCCAGTCGATGTCCGTCGGTTCGTCTTTGGAGAGTTCTTCAGCAAAACGCACGCACGGAGACGCCGAAGCCGCCCCGCCGCGGTTGAACGCGACGATGCGGGCGAGAAGCGCGGGATTCTCTTCGAGAAGCTCGCGGTAGAAGTCCCTTTCAAAGGTCGGCGCCGTCGTCATGGAAATCCTTTTGCGTTACGCGGAGCGCTTTATTCGCGCCCGCCCTCCCGAGCGTTGGCGGCGGCCTTGGGCGCGGCCTTTTCGGCCTTCGTGCGAAGGTAGAGGGCAATCGCCCCGGCGAGCGCGCCGAGCCCGACGATCAAGGCGCCGAGCGCACCGTAGAGAAGCGAGGAATTCCCCTTCACGGTCTCTTCTTCGAGCATCGGGACGGTGATGGTTTCGCGAACGGGGACGAGCATGACGGAGACGCGGTCGGGCGAAAGGCCCGGCACGGCGTTCGCCGCGAGTTCGCGGATGCGCGCGATGAGGCCGGGCGCCTGCGAGTCGGGCGTGTGGCGAAGGAACACGGCGGCCGAAGCCGGCGTGGTCTTCCCGGTCGCGAGGTCTTCCGTCTGCAGCACCACGTGCACGCGGGCGGTGAGCACGCCGTCGATGCGCGAGAAGGTGTCCGAGAGTTCCTGCGAGAGCGCGTAGGTCATGCGGGCCTTCTCTTCGGTCGCGGACGAAATCATGCCCTTCGCCGCAAAGACGTTCCCCATCGTGTCGAATTCCGAGCGCGGGAGATTGTTCTCGCGCATGAGTTCGAGCGTCTGCGTGACGCGGTCGCTTTCGACCGCGATCGAGTAGCCGTCTTTGTCGGACGTCTTTTCGGGTTCGATCCCGTTTTTGAGAAGAACCGCCATCATGGCGTTCGCCTGCGTTTCCGTGAGGCCCCGATAGACTTCCGTCTTGCAGCCTGCGAGCATCAGGGCCGCGCAGGCGCAAAGAAGCAACGTTCGTCCGAAGCGATGCGGCGCATCCGTTTTGTGCATGTCACACTTCCTTCTTTCTTACGACGCCGAGCGCAACTGGGCTTCGAGGTCCGAAGCCGACCGGTTGCGTATGGCGGAAAGCGCCTTGACGTCCATCATGTGTAGGTTCACCTCAAACTGCAGGCGATAGAGTTCCGTGGGCGTGAGGGTCTGCGTCTCCCGAAGGGGGGCGATTCCCTGCGCCGCGGCGGTGTCGACCGAAGAGACCTCCTGCGTTCGCAGAGACTCCGCGTCCGTCGGGCGAACGCCGTCGATACCCTGCGTCTCATTGGTGTGCAGGGAAGCCTCCGCCGTATGCGACGCGGATGCGGCGGCGTCGGGGCCCTCCGGTGCGCCCTCCACCATCGCGCGGAAGGCGTCCGCCACTTCGCGCGGCACGGGACTGCGGGTCGCGCCCGCTCCGGCACCCGGAGTTTCTCCGATCCGCTCGAAAGCCTCAAGGAGGCGTCGTGACGCCTCGAGGTCGATGCCGCTCACGGCGTATTACTCCCGGCTCCTCAGCACTCGGCGGCGAGCGCGTCGGCCATCGCCTTGGCGTGCGTGCCTTCGGGAACCTTTTCGAAAATGCCGCGCGCTTCGTCCTTGCGGCCCGCAAGGAAGGCGCTCAAGCCCAGATACGCGAGCGCGTCGGGGTCTTCGGGGTGAGATTCGAGGACCTTCCCGAGGATGCCGTCGGCCTCTTCGTACTGTCCCACGGCGATGTGGCTCATCGCGAGGCTCACGAGCGTCGGCACGTGGTCGGGGTGACCCGCGAGAATGCCCTGATAGACCTTTCGCGCAAGCGCCACTTCGCCGCGCTGAACGCCGGCGTTAGCGACGTCGAGAAGGCGCGTGATTTCGGATGCGGTAAGCATGTCGTTCTCCTAAGACCCGGCCTCAGTTCGCGCGCTGCGCGATCTGCTTGGCTTCGTCGGTAAGCGCCTTCGAAACGGTCGAGGCCATTTCGAGCATCGTGTTGTACTGATTGAGCTGGAACTGCATCTTGAGCATGTCCTGATCGCTGATCTCGTCGCCCATGCCGTTCAAGGTGGTGTTGAGCTCTTCGCCCTTCTTGGCGATCGTTTCGGCCACGCGGTCGAACATGGTGTTGATGTTGAATCCCACTGCGTCCGTCATGACTGTCTCCTCATTCAAAAATGCGCGAGAGGATTTCCTCTGCGGCTTGGGCGGCCTCGGCCTCTTCGCGCACGACCTTCATTTCGTCGGGCGTGAGACCGCGGTCCATTTCGCGGCGAAGACGAAAGGCGATTTCCGCCACTTCGTCGCGCACTTCCTTCTGCTCGCGGGCGAACCCGGTCGGGCAGACATCGGCAACGGAGATGAATTCACTCATTTGCTGCTCACCTTCAGAGGATAGTTGATTCGCTTGCCGTTCTTCGAGAGCGTCAAGCGGTTGTGAGAAATCGATTCCAGCGTGAAGCCTCCGGGGAGACGGCCTCCCGCGAAGACCTTTTCACCCGTGGAGAGCGTCACGAACTTGAGCTTCCCGCCCGAGACGCCCGTCACGCGGAAGTTGGGCGTCATCGAATCCTTCGACGCCGTTTGTCGGACGGCCGGCTTGGGTGCGCTCTTCCTGGCTTCTCGGTGGAGAAACTCATAGGAAAGCGGCACGTGCACGGTGCGGCCGACCTGCTGCAGGGCGGCCGTGAGCATGTTCCGCGTCATGGGCGTAAGAGGCGCCGAGAGCGTGATGCGTCCGGGATGAAATTCGACCGTCACGTCGTCGAGCCCCTGCTCCTTGATCGCACGCTCGAGAAGCGGCTTCACTTCCGCTTCGTGCACGATCCTGCGCTTCACGTCCACGAGATCGTGGGAGAGTTCGTAGGCCACTTCGGCGAAGGCCTTGTCCTCGATGTCCTTCGTCCGCATGAAGCCCAAAACGGTGAGGACGGGCGCCTCGTTCGTTCCTTCGAGGTGCACTTCGGTCTTGAAGCCCCTTGCGCTGAAGGCCGCGAGCCACGGCGCCGTGCGGTCGGTGTCGACGTCGACGTCCAAGACCGCGGGAACCGTGAGCGAGCGCGCGAGTTTCACGAGACGTCCGCGCTCTGCGTCGTCGGCGACGCGCCCCGTAAGGTGCCACGCGCCCGTTCCCGCCTTTTCGGCGCTGACGCGGGTAAAGCCCTCTTTGGAAAGTTTTGCTCGAAGGTCCGCGACGAGTTCTTCATCGGGAACGGCTTCGGGCGAGAGCCATCCGAAGCGCGCGAGAAGGCCGTCGCCCCCGAAGACGCTCGAATAGAGCGCCGTCACGGCGTTCGGATTGCTTTGGGCGAGATCGGCCTCGAACGATTTGCGAAGTTCCGCGTCGCGCGCGAGCGTCCAGCCGCCCGCAAGCAAAATCGCGAGAAAGAGAGCCGTCCCGACGAGGGCGCCCTTGCCCTTCTTCGGAGGTTCGGCTTCGGAAGTCGGTTCGGCCTCGGGCGCCTCGGGAGCGTCCGCGCCCTTTTGCCCTTCGGCCTTCGGATTCTTGCCGTCCGAAGGAGCGTTCTCCTTCGCCGACGCGGCGGGAGCCGAAGGCGTAAGCGTTTCGCGCCACCGGGACCGCAGATCCGACCAGTAGTCGTCCGAATCGTCGGGCGCGCCCCAGGCGACGGCCACCGTTCCGAAAAGGAGAACCGATCCCTTGGGCCAGACTTCGTTCACGACCGCGCGGCCGTCGAGCGTCGTCACCTTGCCGTCGAGCGTCACGATGCCGACTTCGCCCGACTTCACGGAGACCGAGGCGTGACGGGGCGCAAAGCCCTCGTCGGCGAGGATCAGGTCGCACGAATCGTCCGATCCGATCACCCAGTCTCCTTCGGTGAGTTCGATCCGGGCTCCGGCGTGCAGTCCCGAGAAGAGTTCGAATACGGCCGCGCGCATATCAGCCCTCCCCGTCCGCCTTGTCGGCGGATGCGTCGGCCTGCGGGAGCGCCTTCCATTCGTAGTCGGCGCCCGTGGCGTTTCGCCCGAAGCCCGGCTGATTCACCCGGGCGGGAACATTGTCGCCGTCGGCCGTCACGATGCGCGGCGTAATGAGGATGAGCCGCTCCATCTGTCGGCCGTTCGTCGAGCTCGACTTGAAGAGGTGCCCCAAAATCGGAATGTCCTTCAGAATCGGAACGCCGCTGTCGCCCTCGGACTTTTGTTCGTAGTAGTAGCCGCCGATCAGAAGCGACTGTCCCGCCTCGACCATGGCCTGCGTGTTGATTCTCGTCTGCTTGATGGGGTTCACCGTCAGGGTGTCGCCCGACTCTCCCACCGTCTGATAGCCCGACGACGCGTCGTTCTGGTCGTCCTGCACGCTCACGGCGAGCTTGATCGAGGTCTTTCCCCCTTCATGAATGATGTGCGGCGTCACGCGCAGGACCGTACCCGCCTCCACGCGGTAGAGATCCACCGCCTCCTGTCCGCGAAGCGGAATGTAGTAGGTCGTGGTGTTCTCGAGCACCGCCTCCACGTTGTCGACGGTGAGGACCGACGGACGGCCGAGCATGCGCGCGGCGTTTTCCGATTCGAGCGCGTTGATGCTCGCCATGAAGTAGTCCGACCCGTGCGTGTAGATCGTGGAGAGGAGCGCCCCGCCCGAGGAGAGGTCCGACGAGATGCCGGGCGTGTCGCCTCCCACGGGCGTGTTTTCCGAGCCCAGCGACCCTCCGCCCTGCCAGTTGCCGCCGCCCTTGCCGCGGAAGTTGACGCCGAGCTCGCGGCTTGCGTTCGTGTCGATGTCGACGATCGCCGCGTGAATTTCCACGAGTTCGACGGGTTTGTCGAGACTCCTGATCACCTCTTCGTAATACGGCATGCGGTAGGCGAAGTCGGAGACGAGCACGGCGTTGACGCGCGGATCCGCGATGATGCTCACCGCCCCCTGAGCGACGGGCGTCGCGTTGACGGGCCCGGGCTGCGCATCGCGCTTCTTTTGCCTCGAGAGTCCCTCGGCGCCGAGACTCGGCACGCTTTCCGCACGGGCCGGCCCGTTGGCGCCGCCCGAGACGGTCGTGCCGCCCACGGACTGTCCGAGCACCATGCCGCGCAGGATCGACGCGATCCCGGGTACCGTGACGGTGCGGTCCATGCTCGAGAGTTCGATGTCGTCGGCCCAAGCGTGGCGGATCGGGAAGACCCGCATTTCGATCTTCTCGGATTGCACGGCAAGATAGGCGTCCGCCGCGGCGCGGATCGACGTGAGATAGGCTTCGGGCCCCTTCAACGTAAGCATGTTCCCTTCGGCGTTCACCGAGACGGGGAGCTCCGCCGCGACGAAGCCCGACCGCTTGAGCGAATCGACGAGCGCCTTGGCGGAACCGCTCGGCACCGTAAGGAATTCCTTGCGAACGTCGGACGCGGAATAAAAATGAATCGTGTCCCCGAGAACGTAGTGACCCACGCCGTAGGCTTCGCTCATGGCGGATAGGAAGTCGTTCGGAGCGACGCGCTGAAAGCGCCCGCTCACCCTTCCCTTCACCGCGTCGCCGTCAAAGGCGACGGAAAGCCCCTGGGTCTTCGCAAAGCCCGTGAGGACCGTGCGGAGCTCATGTCCGTTGGCGAAATAGGAAAAAGGCTTCTTCAGTTCGGCCGAGAGGACCGTCTCGGGCAACGCGGCGCCCGCGCCGAGCAGACAGGCAACCCCGACGCCGAGAAGAGACGAAAGAAAACGACGGTTCATCACGATTCGCCCCCTCAGAATTTCAGACCGGGCGCGAACCAGTCGGTCCCAAACTGCGAAAAGGGAGAATCGGCCGGACGCGGCGCCGCCCCCGAAGCGCCCTCAAGCGTCTTCTTCCAACGGGCCGCCTCGTTGAGAAAAACCTCCGCCTCGCGCACCGCACCGTCGCCGGAAAGGCCGTCAAGAGAAAAGTCGCGCACGAGCTGCAGCCGTCCCGAGTCGGCGCAAAGACGCGCCCGACCGTAGGGCATCAGGGCGGCGCACACCATGCCGAGACGATCGCTCTTTTCCGCGTAGTCGGGTTCGTTCTCCGAAGGCGCCTCCCCCATGTCCGAGGTCAGAATGCACAGTCGTCCGTCGGGAGAATGAAGAGCGAAGTCAAGCCCGTCTTCGAGATGAAAGCGAAAGACCCCGTCCGCGCCGGCCTTGGGCATCGTCCAGCCGGTTTCGTTCGTGAGGGTCTTCAGGGCTTCTTGAAAATTCATAGATGCATCTATCGTGTAAACCGCGGGGAAAGGCTGCGCGGGATCTCTCAAACCGCGCGCGGAACGGGGACTTGAGCCGACTCCCGTCCATTCGACCATTATGCCTCAAAATCCGTCCCGCCTACGCCCCCGCGCATCGAAGGCCATCCTATCGTTTCCTTTTATTCCCAATCGACCGAAACGCAAAGAACGAAATGAATGCACACCGTTTACAATGATCTTTTGTAGTCCCCTCCCGCTTTTTTCGGATCGGGAATTTCTTCCGGGTCGTCCGGATCATGTTTCACGATCGTTTCCGAACGTCGATTCGGGACGATTCAGCCAAAGGAGCCGTCATGGCGGAAGACAAACTGCTGCAGCAAAAGGAAGCGCTCGAGCGCATGAAGGGCGAACTCGCCCGTCTCAACGAAGCCTTCGACCAGGCGAAGAAGGCTCTCGGCGTCGAAGGGGATCTTCCCCAGGCCCAAGACGAAGAGGTTCCGCCCGCGCTTCGCGAAGCGCTCCAAAAGAGCGTCGAGCGCGCTCAGGAAGCGGGCCGCTCGGCCGTAAAGGAAATGCAGGGCCAGGGTGCCTCCCGTCCTGCGGGACGTGCCCGCCGCGGCGCCCTCTCCATCTGATCGGACCGTCCGCTCCGAGTTCCTTTTCCGACCGCTTTCCGAGATTTCGCTCATGGCCATTTCCGAACTCAATCTTTTTTCGGACGGCATTGCGGTCGGTCCCATCCGTCTTCATTCTTTTCACAGGCATACATCATGAGCATCAACTCCATTAACGGCAGCGTCTCGCTCGGCGTCCCCCCGCAGGTCGACGAAGAAGGGAATGTCATCACGCAGGACCCCGACTCCGACATCAAGGATCCTTCCGCAATACAGACGGACAAGGTCAACACGCCCGATAGCGAAACGATCGACGAAGACATCGCGTTCAAGGGAAGCATCCAGTTCCGCTTCGCGCTCTATCAGCTCAACTACGCCAATCAGTGCCGGCAGAACGCCGTCAACTACATGGGGCAGATCGAGCAGGTTCAGGACCAGGCCGAAGAGGCGGCCGAGATGATCACCAAGGCCCGCGACGCCGAGGCCAAAGGCTCGGGCGTCCCCGCGGAGGTCGTGAGCTATATGAAAACGCACAAGCTCGGCATGAAAGGGAGCGCGAGCAGCTGCTCGAGCGATGACTGGAGCTACAACCTCGCCTCGCTTACGCAGTACCAGGAGTCGATCAGCAGCAAGACCCAGACCCTGATGGTCTATCTGCAGGACTTCATCAGTCAGTACAACAGCTATCTGCAGGGCGCCAACGCCGCCGTTCAGGAAAGCGCCTCCACGATGCGCGCCATCCTCACCGGCCGTTGATTCCCGCATACAAACGGAGAAATGCCGTGACGAAACCCGTACTTTCCCCCGAGGCCCTGCTCGCCCTTTGGCAAGCCCTCGAAAACGGTCCCACCGCCAAAGAGATCGCCGCCGTCGACGACGCCTGCGTCGAGTCGCTCTATGCGCTCGGGCACGACCTCTACAAGGCCGAAAATTTCCGCGACGCCGAAGCGGTCTTTCGAGCGCTCGCCTTTCTGAACCCCAAGGACCGCCGCTTCTGGATGGGATTGGGCGGCGCGAGACAGGGCCTCGGACACTTCTCCGAGGCAAGCGACGCCTATCAGCTCGCCGCCCTGGCTTCGGGCCTCGGCGACCCCGAACCCCTCCTCTACGCCGCGCAGTGCTTCCTGCAGATGAAGAAAAAAGACGAGGCGAAGGCGGGGCTTGAGGCCGTTTTGCGAACGGGCGATCCCTCGGACTCGCGCACGGCCGAATGCCGCAGCCGCGCGGCCGCTCTTCTCGAACTGCTCTCGGGCGCGCCCAAACCCTGAGACCGATACCGACACGGGAGGATATTCCTTTGACCAAACACATCGTTTCCCAGGAAGTCGTCGACAGAATCGTCGCGGCCGTGCGCAAAGGCGCGACCGTCGCGCAGATCACGGGCACTTCGCCCGAAACGCTCGAACAGCTCTACGCGCTCGCGCACAATCTCTACGGATCGCAAAGCTTTGCCGACGCCGAAACGCTCTTTCGGGCGCTTTGCCTCTACAACCCCCACGAACCCAAGTACTGGATGGGGCTCGGCGGTTCGCGCCAGGCGCAGGGACGCTTTGAAGGGGCGTCGGACGCCTATCAGATGGCGGCCCTCACGACGGGGCTCTCCGATCCGGAACCGCTCTTCTTCGCCGCGCGCTGTCTTCTGAAGATGAACAAAAAGGCGGAGGCCGTCGAAGGACTCGAAGGTCTTCTCGGCATCGGCGACGATGCCAATCCCCGTCACGCCGACGTGCACCGCCGCGCCGAATCGCTCCTTGCGCTTCTCAAGGGAGGGAAAACAGTATGACGAACATCGACAAAGTCGGATCCGCCGGATTCGATCCCTCGGTCACTTTCACGGATCCCCTCTCGAGGCTTGCGAACCGCACGCTCGAGGACGTTCCCCCCGCCGCGGACGGGAAAACCGTCCCCCCCTCGGACCTTCCGACGCTTGAAGCGCCCGCGCACGCCCTGTCCATCGAGCGGCTCGTCGCGGCGATCGGAAACGAAATGCGCCGTCAGGGCGTTCGAGAAGGACTCGACGCGATTGACTCGCAGGCGCAGGAGATCGATCAGAAGTACTCGGAAAAGCTCGCGGAAATCGCCAAGGAAATCGACAAGAAGGAAAACCAGTCGATCTGGGACAAGATCTGCAAGGTCTTTCGCTGCATCGGCATGGCGCTCGGCTTCATCGCCTCGATCGCGACCATCGCGGCGGGCTCGGCCATGGGGAACCCGGCCCTGATCGTCGCGGGCGTCGCCGCCCTTCTTCTCACGATCGACAGCGTCGTATCGGAAGCGACGGGCGGCAAAGTCAGCCTTTCGGCCGGATTTACGGAACTCGGCAAAGTCTTCGGCCTGAGCGACAACACCGCGAAATGGTTCGGCTTCGGCATGAACATGGCGCTCACGGTCGCGGCCGTCGCGATCAGTTTCGGCGGCGCCGCGGCGAGTTCGGCCGCCTCGGCCGTGAGGGGCGCGACCGACCTCGGCGCCAAGCTTCTCAACATCACGAGCAAGGCTTCGGTCGTCACCAACATCGGCCAGGGCGTCGTCGGCGTCGGCACGGGCGTCTCGAACGCCGTGCTCGCTTCGATCAACTACGACATCGAACAGATCAAGGCGCGCAAGGTCGACATCGAAGCCATCCTCGAGCGCATGCGCGCCGACATGGAAACCTCCGAAGAGTTCGTCGAGCACGAACTCGAGGTTGCCAACGACCTTATGGAAAAGGTGACGGAAATTTCGCAAAACTGCGCCCAAACGACCGCCGCCGTTCTGACGAACGCACCTGCCACGGCGTAAGAAGGAGACCGACATGATTGATTCCATCCGCAACGCCCCCATAAGCGCAATGAACGCTCCCGTCGTCGGGGGCAAGCAGTCGACCGAAAAGACGGGCTCTTCGTCGGAGTTCACGCTGCCGCCGCTTACGGCCGCCTCCGCGAGCCTCGGAAGCGCCCTTCTCGCCAAGATTTCGGAAATCAGCGAAGAGCAGCGGCGCGCCAACGCCATGGTCCGCGCCGAGCAGACGGTCGCGACGGTGAACAAGCTCCACGATCAGGCCGAAGAAATCCGCAGTCAGGCGACGGCCGCGTTCGCGTGTTCGATCTGTTCCTCGATCATCTCGATCGGCGCCTCGGTCCTCTCGATCGCGGGCACCGGCAAAGCCATGTCGGACGCCGCAAAAATCAACGACGCGGCCGAACGCGCGGCGTCGCTCACGGCGATGACCCAGCGCGTCGGAGCGGTTGCCGAATCGGTTCAGGGCACCGCAAAGATGTTCAGCGCCGGGGAAACTTTGGCGACGGGCATCGGCCAGGCGGCGCAGACCCACATTCAGGCCGAAATCGAAATGCTTCGCGCCTCGACCGAAGAGGTCAACGAATTGATCGACGCGCTTCGCGAAGTCGTCGACAAGGCGACGAGCGCCCAGGACGCCATCCAACAGTCGGAAAACCAGGCGCGCACCCGCATTCTCGGGTAAATTCAGCCGACCGGAACGCCGTGCGCGGATTCTGCGCGCACGGACGCCCGGCCGATCCTTTTTCAGGGCACCCGCCCCTCACGCGAGACAGACCATGACCGGCATCGACGCACTGAGCGGACAAAACCGCATCAACGCTGATCTTCTCGTTGATCACAGCGTAAACCTCGACGAACTCGCTCCGACGCACTTCTCGACGGCCACTAAGGTCATCCTCGGGATCTTTACGCTCGGGATCGGCGCAATCGCGCTCGCCATCGTCGAGCATGTCAGCAAATCCCATCAGGCGGCGCTCGCCCAAGACATCATCAACCTCAAGGACGAGCTCTCCCGCCTCCCCGTGAACCAGCTGCACATGGCCATGGTCGGCGGGAAAAAGGTCACTCTCGAGCAGACTCAGGTCGACGGGCCCCTCTGGGTCTCCTTCGAAGAGGACGGGCAGGTGCACCGGATCCAATCCAACTACAACCCCGCGTCGCTCGTCGACCGCCTTGAGAACGACATGGTTTCGCACCTCGAGTTCTACGGACGCGACGAAGCCGTCCGGATTCTCTCTCGGGAGAGCGCCCTTCTTCCTCCCGACGAAGCCCTTTCGACCCATTCGAGCCGTCTGCGGGAACTTTCCCTCCTGACGCTCGAGGGAACGCTCGGCTACCGCCCGGCGGACCTCAGCACGACGAGCACGAAGCTTCTCGCGCAGTTCGCGATCTCCGCCGCGTGCGGACACCTGCGTACCGAAGAGGACGTGCAGTATCTTCTCGACACGATCGGCAACGCGCAGCGCATCAACGACGAAGAGGTGCTCGAACTCCTCGCGCAACTCGACGGCGAGATCGTCGCCTCGGGCCGCGAGAGCGTCGACCGCGTCGTGCGCACGGACGTGCTGCGCGCGGGCGAACCGAAGGCCGACGCGGCGAGCGACCCGGGCGCCGCGACGCGGCAGCTCCTCGCGGACCTCATTCTCAACCGCGAGACGGACATCGTCGACCGCTACGCCGAGCAGCCCGGCGAACGCGTCCGCCACACGCTTCTCGCGCACGTCGACACGATCGCGCATCTCATCAAGGATCCGTCGGGACTCCAATCGCTCCCCGCGCCCCTTCGCCCGGCCGTGGAAGACTTCATCGACTCCTATCGGTCGAACCTCGCCGCGAACGTCGCCCTCTCTCTTCTGCCGGAAGCCACGATTGCCGAGCAGTTGCGCGGGGTTCTCTCCGATCCCTCGAACGCCGTGGTGAATCAGCGCACCTACGCGCAGCTCGAGCTCAACATCGGCGAAATGACGACGCGGGCCGCGTCGGAGATTCAGGAGACCGTCCGCCGGGAGTTCGCCAACCTCATGGCCGACCGCGCTGGGGACGGCGCCCCGGCGGCCGACGCCAAGCCCGAACCCGCTCGCGGCACGGTCGAGTGGCTCGACTACAAACTCACGAAGAGCGGCGTCGACCTCGAGAGCGACGGCTACGGCCGCTTCATGCGGCTCGTCCTTGACCGCTACTTCGAAGACATGCCCGAGATCGATCAGCGCGCCATGCTGAGTTCGATGCTGCGCTTCGCGCCCGACGACGCCTCGCCCGGCCAGCTTCTCGGGGCGCTCCTCAAGGGCGCGGGCCCCATCATGCAGAAGATGCTCCAGGGCCTCAACGTCGCCGGAATGGATCCCACCTTCCGCGAGGCGCTTCAGGACATGAAGAGCAACCTCGCCCCGATTCCGGAAAACGTCGTGAAGGCCCATCTCCTTCACATGGTCGAAAGTTCGCACGGTCAGATCCGCTCGATCGACGTAACGCGCTCTTTGGGCGCGGCCTCCGTCGGACAAGCGCTGCTCTGCAACATGACGCTTGCCGACGGCTCGACCCGCGAAGTGGTGATCAAGATTCTTCGTCCCGACGCCAAGGCCCGCGCGCAGCGGGAAGCGGAGATCTTTCGCTCGGCCGCCCGCCAGGTAAACGGCATGCCCGTCACGTTCGAGGGGCAGCTCGCCCGCATCATGGACGAACTCGATCTGCGCATCGAAGCCGAAAACATCCGAAAGGGTCAGATCTACAACCTCAAGCCGGTCAACGGGAATCCCCCCGCCATCGCGAGCATGTCGCTCAACGAGTTCGTCGAACCCACGGCCAACACGCTCGTCATCGACAAGGCGCCCGGCCAGACGGTCGACAAGTATCTCGCGGACGTGGGCCGAAAGCTCGACGCCCTCATCAATCCGCTCGCCGCCACCGGAGACGCGCCTGCGGGGCGCGTGCGCACGTGGACCCACGAGCGAATCAGTCAGGAGGACTCGCTTGAGCGGCAGCGCCAGCTCCTCGAACTTCATCACGAACTCTACGTGAGCTATCAGCTCCTCGCCCACTTCGCCAAGCAGTGGGTGACGGAGGGGATTTTCGGGAAGGGCTTCTACCACGGCGACCTCCACGCCGGGAACATGATGATCGACAAGGAACGCCTCACCGTGATCGACTTCGGCAACGCCACGACCCTCGGGGAGCAGGAACAGACGGAGGTGACCCGCATGGTGGCCGCGGCCGCCGCCCGCGATTCGAAGCTCTTTCTCGAAGGCTACCGCGGGCTCCTGAGCGACCGCGGCAAGGTGGTCTTCAAGCAGAAGGAAGCCGAAATCCGTGCGGTGGTGGACGACGTTCTTCGCTGCGGCACCGTTGAAGACACCGCCAAGCGCATTGCGGTGCTCCTCACCGAGCTCCAAAAGCTCGGCCTCGAACTCCCCGCGCCGATCTTCAACTTCTCGCAGTGCCAGATGCGTCTGCAGGGCGCGATGGAGGAGATGGCGGGGCTCTTCGAGAGAATCCGCACGGCCTTCTTCAAGGCGGGCGGCCACGCCGAAGTCTTCGAAATGCTCGATCCCCTCGCGCTCGGCTGGCGCATTTCCGAATCCGAAGGCTTCGTCGGAACCCTCCACGGCTACCAGCAGGTTCGGGACGCCACCGACGCGCCCTTCGCGGCGACGACCGACCCCGACGAATTCGGTCTGACGAGCGTCGTCGAACAAAGTTTCGCCAAGGTCTTCAAGGAGGGGCCCAATTCCGATGTCTGGAAGGCGAACAAGGAATTCATGTGGCCTTATGCGCCGCACTACGAAGCCTACGCCACCAACCTCGGAGCGGGCGACCGCGAGGCGGCGCTCTCGCTCGTGAGGAGCTGCGCCACGGCGCACAACTCGCAGCAGGCGTCGCTCTACGGCACGATGTGCCGGCACGCGGACGTGATGTTCCGGGAAAATCCGCCGTCCTTCTTCGACATCATGTCGCTCGTCATCGAGCAGCACCTGAAGTCGGCCGTCTCGCGTCTGGGCTTCAGGGCGTCCTACCGCTACAGCCACAGCGACGTGTTCTGACGGAGTGCATCCATGGCGATCGAAGGCATTCACAACCCCTTTGCCGCGGGCTTCAACGCGACCGCGGCCGCGCACGGCACCGAAGGGCCGCACGGACTCTTCATGGGTCACGCGGTGAAGGTGGAGGCGACCCCCGAAAAGCTCCTCGCCGACGCGGCGGAAGAAATCGGCTTTGCGCTCGACAAGACGCAGGACTACGAAATCAGCCGCCGCAAGGAGCGCAACGCCGCGAGGATTTCGGAAGAGGTGCTTGCGCGCTACCGCGCCCACCTCGAAGAGGCGGGAAAGTCGGAGGCGATGCATTCGACGATCGAGTCGCTCAAGCACGCCGCCGACGCCAAGAGTTTCCGGCAGGCGCTCGAAGAGGCCTTCCCGGATCCGGCCGACGCCTGGGCAGTGCTCGAAGCCGCCCGCGAAGCCTTCGCCGAGGATCCGGCCGTCTCGAACGACCAAACGGCGACGCTCGAGCGCGTCCGGGAGGAGTTCTTTGCGCAGAACCGCCGCGACATCGCGCTCGGCATGCGCGGCGCCGTCACGGGCCTTGACTTCGGGGACCTCGACGGCGCCTCGGCGCTCGGAAGTCTCTACCGCGACACGGTGGGCGAATTCACCGACGTGAACGAGGTCTATTCCGACATCTCCGCTCGCTACGGCGAGAAGTTCGACAAGGCCATGGACTTTCTCTTCGCCGCGATCAGCGCCGACATCGAAAGCGCCTCGCCGAGCATGGACGTCGCGCACCTCGAATCGGTCCACCGCAAGCTCGGCGAAGTGCGTCTGACGCGAAGCGCCCACATCCTCTGCACGGAGGTGCTCAACCGCTGGAAGGACGTTCACGGAGGCGTCACGGCGCTCACGCCCATGAGTCTTCTGGGCGAAATCGTGGCGCTTCGCAGGCAGCCCTTCGTCGGCGCGAATCAGATCGACGACATCGCAAGGAAGGCCAATCCCGTCGACATCGAGCACGAAGTGCTCTTTCTGCAGGAATTCTTCCGCGCGGTGCGGGACCTTCCCGTGGAATTCTTCCCGGACGACGTCCACCGCCGGCAGCTTGTCGACGCCGTGCAGACGTCGCTTGACGGCGCCATCGAACGCGAAGACGAATGGCTCGCTTCACAAGAATGAGGACCCTCTAAATGTTGGAACGCGAACTTGCGGATTTCGGCGCCCGCATCGGAATTCCGAACCTCGCCTGGGGCGAGGGAGACGCCCTTACGCTCACCTTCGACGACCTGGGCTCGCTCACGCTCGCCTGCCCGAAGTCCGAAGAGGACGACTTTCTTCTCACCTTCTCGCGTCCCGCGCGGCCCGACGAAGCCCGCCGCGCCTTTTGGGCGTTTCTTCGCGCCGCGCACTGGACCTCTCGTCAGCCCTACGCCCTCGCGGCGGGGATGCATAATGACCGCTGGATTCTTGGGATCAAACTTCCCCTCGCCCGCGTGAGCGGCGCCGAACTCGAAAGCGCGCTTCGGCATCTTCTTCAACTCGAGACGTCCCTTTTTGAAGGCCGCTGATTTTCTCCGCACGAACCATGCCCTCACGCATCGACTCGCTACTCAATCCTTCGATCGGCATCGCCGATCTTTTGCCCATGCCCGACGCCGCGGCGCTCCCCGAGGCGCGCGACCTCGGCACGAACCTCCTGCAGGAATCGGGCCTTGAGAACCTCTTTCGCACGGCGAACAGCCGCTCGGCCCTCGAAGCCCTTCTCTGCCCCGACATCGGCGACGGGTCGCTCGTGAGTCCCGAAATCTTCGAGGCGGACCTTCACGTGCTTCTCGAAAAGCTTCGCAAAAGCGAAAACCCGAAGATTCAGGCGCTCGTTCGCGAAGAAATCGAACCGCTCCTGCAGAACGGTCTTCTGCTCACCGCCTACCGCAATCTGATGCTCGGAGGTTGACGCCGTGACGCAGAACGCTATGCCGAACCTCACCGAGGACGAAAAGAAGACCCTCTCGGTCCTTGCCTTTCTCTTTTTCCGCATGGGGATGGAAGACCGCGCACGCCGCTTTTACGAAACGATCGCGGAGCTGAGCGCTCCCGGAACCCCCGACTTCCGCTTCGCCAAGGCGGGGCTTGCCGCCGCGGCGATCGAGGCGGGCGACGCCGAGACGGCGCTCAAGGAAGTGCGTGAAGCCCTTGCGGGCGGTCCCCTGTCGAGTCGGGACGCGACGCTTCACTGGCTCAAGTCGCGCGCCCTCTGGGCGCTCGGACGGAAAGTTGAGGCCCGCGCCGCTCGGGAAACCTTCCTTTCGATGCGCGGCGCCCCGGCGCGAGCCGAAGACGAAGACGCCGTAACGTTACAATAAACGTCACGCCCCCCTCAGAAGCCCAACTCAAGAATCAGCATGCCGTCCCTTCTTCAAAAAGCCGGATCCCTGACCACCTCGATCGCGCGGCACAGCGACGTCGCCATGGTCGTCCTCATCGTGGTCGTGATCGCGCTCATGATCATTCCGTTGCCGACGCCGCTCGTCGACACGCTGATCGGCGCGAACCTCACGCTCTCGTTTCTCATGCTGATGATGGCGATGTACGTGAAGACGCCGCTCGAGTTCTCGGTCTTTCCGACCATGCTCCTCTTCACGACGCTCTTTCGCGTGGGGCTCAACATCACGACGACGCGCCTGATTCTTCTTCAGGCCGACGCCGGCGAAATCATCTTCACCTTCGGCGAATTCGCGACGGGGAGCAACTTCGTCGTGGGCGCCGTGGTCTTCCTGATCCTCACGATCGTGCAGTTCCTCGTCATCGCAAAGGGGGCGGAACGCGTCGCGGAAGTCGGCGCCCGCTTCACCCTCGACGCGATGCCGGGCAAGCAGATGTCGATCGACGCCGACCTGCGCGCGGGCGTGATCGACATGGAGGAGGCACAGCGCCGCCGCGACGACGTGCAGATGGAGAGCAAGATGTACGGCGCCATGGACGGCGCCATGAAGTTCGTCAAGGGCGACAGCATCGCCGGCATGGTCGTGACGCTCGTCAACATCGTGGGCGGCACCATCATCGGGATGACGCAGCGCGGGATGTCCGCAGGCGACGCCCTGCAGCTCTACGGCGTCCTCACGATCGGCGACGGTCTCGTGAGCCAGATTCCCTCGCTTCTCGTCTCGATTTCCGCGGGCATCCTCATCACGCGCTCGGGCGACTCGCGCGAAGACATGGGCTCTCAGGTCGGGAAGCAATTCTTCCGTCAGCCGCGCGCCCTGGAAATGGCGGGCGCCCTCATCTTCCTCTTCGCGCTCATTCCGGGCTTCCCGAAGCCCCAGCTCTTTACGCTCGGCTTTGCCGTCGGGGGCTTTGGCTACATGCTTCGCCGCATCGACGAAAACCGCGCCGCCGCGCCCTCGCCCGAAGCCGCGCTCGAGAAGACCCTCGCTCCGGTGGGCGCCAAGGCGAAGCCCAAACGCGCCGTTTCCGGAGAGGAATTCTCGCCCACGGTCCCGATCATTCTCGACATCGCACCCGACATCGGCGAGTCGATCAACTACAACGACCTCAACGGCGACCTCATCGAACTGCGCCGCGCGCTCTACTTCGACCTGGGCGTCCCCTTCCCCGGGATTCATCTGCGCCCGAACCCGAATTTGCCCTCCTTCGCCTACACGCTGAACCTCAACGAAATTCCGATCGCGACGGGTCAGCTCGTGAAGGGCTGCGTGATCGTGCGCGAAACGCCCGAGAACCTCGCGCTTCTCGACATCGAATGCCGCGAGACCGCGCCCTTCCTTCCGAACGTAGACTCCGTGTGGGTGTCGGCCGAAGACGAAAAGCGCCTCACGGCCGCGGGGATCGCCTGCATGAATCATTCGAAGATTCTCGCCTTCCATCTCTCGCTTCTCTTGACGCGCCATGCGGAAAGCTTCATCGGGATGCAGGAGACGAAGTACCTCCTCGACAAGATGGAGGAGCGCGCCCCCGACCTCGTGCACGAAGCGACGAGACTTTTGCCCGTGCAGCGAATCGCCGAAATCTTCCGGCGTCTCGTGCAGGAGCGCGTCTCGATCCGCGATCTCCGTTCGATTCTGCAGGCTCTGATCGAATGGGCCCCGAAGGAAAAGGACGTGGTGATGCTCACCGAATACGTCCGCAGTGCGCTCAAGCGCCAGATCTGCTACATGCACTCGAAGGGCCAGAACATGCTCCCCGTCATTCTGATGGAGCCGCAGGTCGAGGAAACGATCCGCAAGGCCGTGCGCCAGACGTCGGCCGGGGCCTTCCTTTCGCTCGATCCGGGTTCTTCGCAGCGGATTCTCGACGCCCTCGAAAAGGCGGCGGGCAAGTACCGCACGAGCACCCAGAAGCCCGTTTTGCTCGTGAGCATGGACATCCGCCGCTACGTACGGCGTCTGATCGAGTCGAAGTTCTACGAACTCCCCGTCATGGCCTATCAGGAAGTGACGCCCGAGATTTCCGTGCAGCCCGTGGCCCGGATTCACATCTGAGCGCCGCCGCGGTCCAACGCAAAAGGATCCGCACGCCCGTCGGGGCGCGGATCCTTTTGCTTTTCTTGGGAGACGGGCTTCGTCACTTCTGCGTGACGAAAGCCTTTTCCATGGTGACGAGCACGCCGAAATCCGGCGTCCAACCGATTTCGAGCGCGCTCACTAGGTTGATGACGAAGCGGGTCCGCTCGGCAAAGACCTGCGGACACTTGCGCGGGGACGTCCCTTCTAGGACGCGTCGGATCACGTCCGCTTCAAAGGCGCCGTAGCCCTCGAAACTTTCGTTCCCGACGCCAAGCAGGATTCCGTGCTCGACGAACTCCTCTCCCGACTGCGCAAAGCTCGCCATTGCGTATTCCGTAAGGCGACGCGTAAGCTCTGCATATTCGTCCGAGGTCGCCCGGAACCAGTGAAAGACGACCGCGTCGCATCCGCGGCGGTGCGCCTCGCGAACGGCTTCGAGAATGTCCGCGAAGCGCTTGGCGGCTCCTTCGCCGTCGTCGGAGTACGTAATGCACTCAAAACCCGCGCCCAGACTCCGACACGAGGCTTCTACCTCCCCGGCGCCCGCCTTCTCGACGGACGACGCCGCGACGACGAGCGCAAGCCGCCGGAAGGGACGAAGCGCATGAAAGCCCCTCACCTCTTCTCCGTACGGATCGCGCCGCACGAGCGCATGGAGGTTCTCGCGGCCCGAATCCGTTTCCGAGGCGACGATCCCCGTTTGAACGGGGTTCGAGCTTCCGAGCGAGAGAACGGGAATTTTCGAGGTGAGCTTCGGGATGTCGAGACCCGCCTCCGTGCCGAAGGTGAAGATCATGTCCACGTCGCGGCGCGTCCTCAGACGCTCTGCGATGTCGGCATTCACTTTCTCGCGCACGTCCCTGTCCCACTGATAGCTGTAGTGACCGTCGGGGAGAAAGCGAAGCGCGCCCGAAGCGTGCGTCAGCGCCTCCCACAGGTCCGACGTGTCCTCGCGGTCCGAGTCCGCCACGTGCGGCACGTCGCGCACGAGGCCGAGGGCTTCGAGTCCGGCGATCGTGGCTTCGAAAATGCGCCGGTAGCGCACGTAGTCGCCGCCCGTCACGAGGATGACGTTTTTGGGCGTTCCCGACTGAGACGCCTTCGCGGCCGATGCGCCCGCCGCAAGGAGCGAAAGAAAGAGAAGCGCTTCACGTCTCGTCAACATCATTCTTTCTCCTGCGTGTGCCGAATGGCGAGCATAGTGATGTCGTCCGACTGCGGCATGGTCTTTCGCCAGGCGACGACCGCTTCGAGCATGCCGTCCACGAAGGCCCGCGGGTCGTTCGAAGAGCGGGCTTCGGCGGCCGCAAGGATCCCCTCTTCGCCGAAGAGTTCCCGGTTTTCGTTCATGGCTTCCGATACGCCGTCGCTGTAAACGAAGAAGAGGTCCCCCGGTCTCAACTGCAGGGCGTAGCCCTGGTACTGCGCCTCTTCGAAGACGCCCACGAGCGGCCCGCTCACGTTCTTCACCGCCATCGGGAGCTTATTGCGGTCGGCCGGGAACCAGTACGGAGGACAGTGTCCGCCGTTGGCGTAGGTGAGAAGCCCCGTGTCGGGCTCGAAAATGCCGATCCAGAGCGTCACGAACATGCAGTTCTCGTTGTTCGCCGCAAGACGGTCGTTCACCGTCTTGATGACGGCGGCCGGTTCAAACCCGTTGCTCAAGGCATTGCGGATGAGCGTGAGCGTCACGCTCATCATGAGGGCGGCGGAGACGCCCTTGCCCGAAACGTCGCCCAACACGAGCGCCCGCCGTCCGCCCGGCAGACGGATTACGTCAAAGAGATCGCCCCCGACTTCCTTTGCGGCCACCATCTTCGCCGCCGCATCGAAGCCTTCCGCATGAAACGCTGCGTCGTCCTTGGGAAGCATGCTCGTCTGAATTTCACGCGCGGCGTTCAATTCGCCTTCGATGCCGTGCTGCTTCGCAAGCGACGCCTTCAGGTCGCGCACGTTCTTGTCGAGCGCCACGAGCATCTGCGAGAAGGCGCGCGCCACGTTGCCGATTTCATCGCGGCGCTTTGCCGGAAGGCTCCCCATGAGGGAGGAAAGGCCTTCGCCCCCGGCATCGTCGAACCGATAGGATTCGAGCCGCTTGGCGGTTACGGAGATCCTGCCGAGCGGATTGAGGATTCTCGTAACGAGCGCAATGCCGAGAACCGAGATCACGCCGAAGAGAAAGAGCGCGATCCGCACGAGCTCGAGCGCGTGACGCGAGGCGGGCTCCGTAATGGTCGAAACCGGCACGGCCGTGCGGATCGACCAGTTGAGCGCGGGAAAGCGCCGCTCCAAGGTCAGATACGGAGTGCCCCCGAGCGTCACGGTGCCCGAAGTGACGGTGTTCCCTTCATTGAGCGCCAACCGCTCCGTAGGGGCCGACCAGGCCATGGGGAAGGAACCGCGCCAGACGATGTTGCGCCCCTCCCCGTCCACGACGGCGAGCGACGCGTCCTTCGGAAAATCGAGCGAAACCACCCGGTCGGAGAGGCGCTCGGCATAGAGCTGTCGCTGCGCCGCCGGCGGGACTTCGAGATAGTCGACGTTCTGCATGACGACGGCGATCACGCCGTCGATCTTTCGAAAGACCGTGAGATAGGGCTTTTCTTCCCCCCTTTCGTTCCTTACGCGGAAAAAGCTGCGGAAATCCCGCTGGAAGTTGCGGTCCGTATCGGAGACGATCGTTCGAAAGGGGACGCCGAGCCAGTCGGCGCCGTTTCTGCCGTAGAGCGCCTCGACCGCGGGAGAAGTTCTCACGAAAGTGCCGTCGGGACGAAGGACCGCCGTATGGGTGTCCCACTTCTCGAGCATGTACGTGAAGACGTCGTCCTTCTTCTCCAGGACGCCCGCGCGCCACCAGGACTCGATCGCGTCCAGTTCCGAACGGATGTCGTCCATTTCGATCGAGATCTTCTGCGTGACGAGACTCTGCTCGCTCAGAACCGAAAGACGCAGGTCCTCTTCGAGCATTCTCGAGAGACTCACGAACCGTTCGCGGGCGGCTTCGATCGAATGGTCGTAGACGTCCCGATAACCCATCCAGATCAACGGGAAGCTCGCCATCGACACGATCGCGCCGATCGCAATCACCAACTTCACGCGTAATGAGAACATGCTTCCCTATTCCAAGCCCTGCCGACAAACGGGTCACGGCGCCCGCACCCCCCATTGTAAGGAGGCGAGCCGTGCAAAATGGCGCGAAATGTCCGGCAAATCGTACGATGCGGACTCCAGATTTATCCCACCGTCCACTCTCTCTCCGGCAGGCGGGTCAAAGACCGTTCCGGGCCGTTTGCGAAAGGAAGGAACCCGCCGGGGAACGGCGAAGAAAATCTCCCTTCCCCAACGGATTGCGCTTTTCCCTCACATCGGCACGTGTTTGCCCGTCGGACTGTTGCGGCAAGATCCCGTGGTCAGGCTCAAGATGGAACTCGAGGAGTGTCCGCAGTATTTGCATACGTACCGGCTCTTCTCGTCACCTTCGTAAGGTACGTGCTTTTTCGTCGGGCTGTTTCGGCATGATCCCGCTGTCAGGCTCAAGATGGAACTCGAGGAGTGCCCGCAGTACCTGCAGAAGTACTTTCGCTTTTCCTCGCCCTCGTAGGGAACGTGTTTGCCCGTCGGACTGTTGCGGCAAGATCCCGCGGTCAGGCCCGATACGGAACTCGAAGAATGCCCGCAGTACATGCAATAAAACTTCATATCGTCTCCTTTTGCCGGAACAGGGAAGTTTGGGATCGGAGGTTCATCCCGAACACATTTGCGTCCCGCCATGCGAAAACCATAGCACTATGACCTCCGGATGCGCCAAGCCCCCTCGGCCGAAGCTTCGGGGGCTTGTCGTTCTCGGGGATGCCGAGTCGGAATCTTCTTAGAAGATCACCGGGTCAAAGTAGCCGGCAAAGAGCACCGCCGCACGGAGCGCGAGCGCACCGTAGAGGGCGCACACGCCGCCCAAGGCCACCATGCCCTTCGAAGACTTCATGAAGAGCCCGATGAGGAAGGGAATGAGGATCCCGACGCCCACGGCGCCGCCCAGAAAGAGCGCGGCGTTGTCGCCCGAAAGGAGCGACTGCGCGCCCGCCGCGGCACCCGGCGTACCGGCCAGCGCGACCTGCACGAAGGCGAAGATCACGAAGGCCTCGCCGATGTGCACGCCGTTGGCGGCGCCCGCAAGCCAGTGCGGATGACCGGTTTCGAGCTTGCCCGTCGAGGCGAGGATTTCGGCGAGACCCACCGCACAGGCGAGGCCCGAGAAGATCCAGAGCACCGGCAGGACGGCGGTCGTCCAGAGCGGAACGCCCGCGGCCTGCGTAAGAAGGAAGCCCGAATAGGCCGTCGCGGCCACGCCCAGGATCGCGTCGATCATGAGAAGACCGCAGGAGTCCGCCCAGCGGGCGTTCTTCCACATGCCCCAGGACTGAATGAGCGTCAGCACGCAGAGCACCGCGAGGATGCAGATGCCGATGAACATCCAGCTGCCGAAGTTGAACTTCCATTCGATGAGCGCGTTGATCGCGGCCATCGGGAGGTTCAGCATGCGCGCGAGGTGCGAGACCACGAGAAGGGTCCCGATGATGGCGGCGGCCGTCGCCACGTAGAAGACGCGCTTCGAGCGAAGCCACCAATTGAGGAAGAGGCTCATGCCTGCCAAGCCCACGAACCAGAGGAAGAACGCGATCGTCCACCCCCAATGCGCCGTGGCGGCCTGGCTCGTCAATTCAACAAATTCGTACGTCATTTCACCACCACGAAGTAGTTGGGTTTCGTTCCCTTGTGGGGAAGGAGCTTTTCGGTCTTCGAGACCGCGATCTTGCGGGAGATGTCGGAGTCGGGATCCGACACGTCGCCGAACATGCGGGCCGAAACCGGACAGGCAGAGACGCAGGCGGGAAGTTCGCCGTTCTTGACGAGCTCTTCACAGCCGTGTCCCATGCACTTCATCGGAAGACCGGTGTCGGGATGCGACCAGCGCACGTCGTAGGGGCACGACGCGATGCAGTAGTTGCAACCGACGCAGCGGCTTTCGTCCGTCTTCACCAGGCCCGTTTCCGGATCGCGGTAGTTCGCGCCGAAGGGACACGTGTCGATGCAGGGGGCGTTTTCGCACTGCTGGCACTGAACCAGCATGTGCACCGGGCGCTTCGCGCGCTCGAGCGTCACCTTGCGGATGTTGGCCGCCAACCAGTCCCAACCTTCGTTGGGGCGCTCGAACATTTCCGGATAGTTCGTCTGCGCGCACGCGACGATGCAGGCGTTGCAGTCAACGCAACGCGTGGCGTCAAAGAGGTGCGCCAGCTGCTTTTTGAATTTCGTAGTCATGGCTTCTCCTTCAGACGCGCTTGACGCGGACCGACGTGTTGTTGTTCATGTTGCCGCAGGCGACCTGGCTGACACCTTCGGTGAGCCAGTTGGAATTGATGCCTTCGCGGACCCATGCGTAGTTTTCGGGGAGCTTCTTCGAGCGAACGCCTCCCGCAAAACCGTGAACAAAAAGAGAACCCACGCGCACGCGGTTGGTGACCGTGATCTTGACGCGGCCCTTGACGTGATTGTCGAGACCTTCCACCTCCACGGTGTCGCCCGTCTTGATGCCGAGACGATCGGCGTCGACGGGGTTCATCCAGAAGGTGCGGTCGCCGAGGTACTTCGTCGGCCACGTGAAGATCGTGCAGCCGGCCCCCGAAACGCCGTCCTTGCCGGAGACGAGAACGAATTCGTCGCTCAGGGGCTTGGGCGCCGTGTAGGCGGTGACCGGAACGTATTCCGGAATCGGGCGGATGCCCTTGCAGTGCGGACGCTGAACGATGAAGAAGGAAAGAAGTTCGGCCTTCCCCGTAGGCGTCGGGAAGGGCTTCCGATAGGGCACGTTGTCGTACTTCTTCGGAATCGTGAGCGACCAGCCCTTTTCGTCGACGTCCTTCTGAATGCGGTCGCCTTCACCGGGTTTGGCGGCGTTCTTCGAGGCGATCCACTTCTTCCAGCCGGCTTCGACGAGCCCCTGATCCCACCAGGCCTTCCAACCGGCGCGGTCCTTGATCTCTTCGGTGTAGCCCACGCGCGCGGCGCGTTCGGGATACGCACGGCGGAGGATTTCGAGGAACTGCCAGATGTCGTGGCGGGCTTCAACGCCTTCAGGAGGATCGATTTCGGCGCTCGAGCGCTGGACGTACCCGTCGCGGGCGTACGTGACGCCGAGGTACTCGTGGTTTTCCAGGAAGAAGGTCGACGGCAGCACGTAGTCGGCGTAGTCGTTCGATTCCTGCGGCATCAGATCCTGCGAGACGATGAGGTCGAGCGCCTTGAAGGCTTCGATCAGGCGTGCCGAATTGGCTTCGCGGTGGAACATCGCGCCGCCCGTGATGAAGAGCGCGCGGATCGGATAGGGCTTGCCGGTCTTCATCGCCTCAAAGGTCGAATGGAAGCTTCCGATGCCTTCCGGATAGTATTCCTTGTCGAGGGGTTTGCCCTTGGGAGGATCCCAGGTGACGCCCGTGGGGCCGAGGCACATGCCGTCCTTTCGCTTGATGCCCGGCGCTCCGCCGTAGCCGCCGCCCTGCGTGGCGATCAAACCGCCCTCGCGGTCGAAGCGGCCCGTAAAGAGGTTGATGACGTTCATCATGCCGAAGGCTTCGACGTCGTTGGCGTTGCGCGACGAATACCAGCCGTCGTCGCAGACGCCCTTCAACTTGAAGAAGTCGCGCGCCGTTTCGACGAGCGTGTCGACGGGAATGCCCGTGATCTTCGAGGTCTCTTCGGGCGTATAGCGGTCGTTCACCTTCCTGAAGGCGTCAAAGGCCGTCGAAACGCGTTCGACCTTGCCGTTGAGGAAGGTGACGTCGGTCGTGTGCGAGAGGAGAAGCGGCTGCAGAGGGTCGTGGTCGAAGCCGACGACCGCGCCTTTTTCGTTGAGTTTCGGACCCTGCCACATGAGCGTGCCCGTGGCTTCGTCAACGACGGCGAAGCGTCGGGCGGAACCGCCCTCGACCACTTCGTTTTCCGTGACGGGACGCAGGTCTTCATGAACGAGCACGGGACCGTTCGTCCAGTGCTTGACCCAGTCGAGATCGCACAGGCCTTCCCTGAGGCCGATGTGAACGAGGCCCTGCAGGAACGCGCCGTCGGTGCCCGGTTTGATCGGAATCCAGGTGGCGTCGCCCAGAGCGCCTTCCGGCATGCGCGGGTCGACGAAGACGAGCTTGCAGCCGTTTTCACGGGCCGCGGCGGCGTGACCGAAGATGCCCGCGGCGCAGTTGAGGGTGCGTCCCACGAGAAGGAGGTAGCGCGCGTTGCCGTAGTCGGGGTCGACGGCGCCGACGCCGTTGTAGGCGGGGCCGAAGATCATGCGGCGGCCGAGGGTCGAAGCGCTGTTGCAGGTGGCCGAGTGGTTGACGACGTTGGGCGTCCCGAAGGGCTGGGCAAACCACTGTTGATAGCCCGTGAAGTTGTGCGACGTGAGCATGACGCTCTTTTCACCGTACTTCTCGGTGATTTCCTTGAGTTTCGCCGCAATTTCGTTCAAGGCCTGATCCCAGGAAATTTCCTCGAATTCACCCGAGCCGCGTTCGCCCTTGCGCTTCAAGGGCTTCTTGATGCGAAGCGGATGGTTCCAGAGCCAAAGCGTCTGAGCGCCGCGGCCGCAGTAGCCGCGCTGGGGATGAGAGGGGTTCGGGAAGATGCGGACGGTGTCCGGACCGAGTTTCGCGCCCTTCTTCTTCATGGCGAGCATGCCGCAGCGCGCACCGCACATGCAGCAGGCCGTCGGATGGGCTTCCCAGCCCTCGGCCTTGAGCTTCTCAACGGTCTTTTCCACCTGAGCGAGCGAGATGCCGGCAAAACTGCCGACGCCGACGCCCGCCGCGGTCGCACCGAGAAGGGTACGGCGGGAGATGCCGACGCCCGAAGTCGGGTTCGGTTTGTGGTTCATGAATTGTCTCCTTCCAAAAGCGAAATTGCGGAGTCTTCATACAATTTCACCCCCCGAGACTATCACGAAGAAACGGGAACGCACTTTCAGTAATTTCCCAAGTACCCTAACCAATACTCGCAGTGGTAAACCTCACTCCAAGAGGTAATTTCAACCGTAGCACCCAAACAATACAAGCAAGATTTTCGTTCCCGAGCGAACCCTTTTATCAGCACGCTCAAAGTCTCGTAAAAGAATGAGTCTCCCCCCCCGCGATCTTTTACCGCATTCGGCGGCAGGCCACTTTCCGCAAGCCCTGCGCACCCGTCACGGCCTCAAGAAAAACTTTGCCGCTTCTGCACTCGAGGCGGGCCTCTGCACAGCGGGGCGCAAAAGGACAGCCGTCGGGCACGTCCCCTTCCGTCGCAGCGTGCTTCGCCGCGCACCGTTTTCCGCCGTCAATCCTCGGGACGGAATCGAGCAACATTCTCGTGTAAGGATGCAAGGGATCTTCGAAGAGCGCCTCCTTCGGCGCCCACTCGACGATTTGTCCGCGGTACATCACCCCGACCGTGTCGGCGATGTGACGAACGACGCCGAGATTGTGCGAGATGAAGAGCATGCTCAAACCCCGTTCAAGCTGCAGGGTTTTGAGAAGGTTCAGCACCTGCGCCTGGACCGACACGTCGAGCGCGCTCGTCGGCTCGTCGCAGATCAGAAGGTCGGGGCCCGCGGCGACCGCCCGCGCGATCGAAATCCGCTGTCGCTGTCCGCCCGAGAACTCGTGGGGATATTTTTCGAGCGCCTCTTCGGGGAGGCCCACGAGGCGTGCGAGTTCGCGAAGCTTCGCCCTGCGCTCGGGCGCGCCCATTTCGGGACGCAGACTTTTCAGGGGTTCCTCCCAAATGGCCGCCACCGACATGCGGGGGTTGAGGCTCGCGTAGGGGTCCTGAAAGATCATGTTGACGTGACCCGCACCGAGCACCTTCACGTCCTTTCCGTTCACCGTCACCTTTCCCCCGTCGGGGGCGAGCAGCCCCGCGGCGATTCGTGCGAAGGTGGACTTGCCGCAGCCCGACTCGCCGACGAGTGCGACGGTTTCGCCCCTGCGGACCGAGAGGGTTACGCCGTCGACGGCGACCGTCACGTCGTCCCTTGCGCCGGCGAGCCGTTCGATGAGCCCCGCACGGCGAAGCGTGAAGATTTTGCGCACATCTTCCACCCGAAGAATCTCGGGCGCCGTCCCGAGCGCTTCGAGGCGCCCGGCTTCGAGCGTCTTCCAACTCCTCTTCAGGGGCGGGTGAAACCGCACGACCGAATCGGGAACGCTTCGGCCGTTGTCGGCCGCAAGCCAGCAGGCGGCCGAAGAACCGCCGCAGTCCGCGAGCTCGGGGCGCTCCGTTTCACAACGCTTCTGCGCCGCGCGGCAGCGCGGATGAAAGGGGCACCCCGACGGTCGCTTCGCCGGATCGGGCATGACTCCGTCGATCTGCTCGAGCCAGAGTGACGACGACTCCGTGTCGGGAATCGACCCCATGAGCCCCTTCGTGTAGGGATGCTGCGGCGTCTTCATGAGGGATTCCGTATCGCCCTCCTCCACCACGCGTCCCGAATAGAGAACCGCCGTGCGGTCGGTCGTCTCGGCGATCACCCCCATGTCGTGGGTGATGAGCAGCACCGCGCAGCCGCGCTCCTTCGCAAGACGCCGCAGGAGCGCCGTAATTTGCGCCTGCACCGAAACGTCGAGCGCCGTCGTCGGCTCGTCCGCGACGAGAAGAATCGGATCGAGCGCGACCGCTAGCGCAATCACGACGCGCTGCCGAAGGCCGCCCGAGAGCTCGTGGGGATACTGTCCGAGACGCTTCTCGGGTTCCGGCAGTCCCGCCTCTCGAAGGAGCGCGGCCGAGCGCGCGCGAAGTTCCGGTTGCGTCAGGCGCACGCCGTGCGCGGCAAAGGTCTCGCGAAAATGTTCCCCGACGGTGAGAAGCGGATTGAGGCTCCCGAGGGGATCCTGCAGGATCATTCCGATTTCGGGCCCCCGAATGCGGCGAATCTCTTCGGGCCGGAGATTCTGAATCTCCCGGCCTTCGAGCGCGATTCGTCCGCGCGTTCGCACGACGCCCGCGGGAAGAAGGCCCGCGACGGCGTTTCCGATCATGGACTTTCCGGCGCTCGATTCTCCGACGAGCCCGAGGATTTCGCCCGCGTTCACGGTGAGCGAAACGTCTTCCAAAAGGGCCGCCCCGTCGGCGCGCCGAACCGTAAGACCCTCGACCTCGAGGATCGGGCTTTTCTTCGTGTTTTCTTCCAACATCTCGTTCACCCCTTCAGAACCGGATTGAGGACGTCGCGCAGACGGTCGCCGAGGAAATTGACGGAGAAGACCGTCGCCGCGAGCACCGCGCTCGGGAAGAGCGCAATCCACCATTCGCCCGAGAAAAGAAAGTCGTTGCCGATGCGGATGAGCGTGCCGAGCGACGGCGTCGTGGGCGGAACGCCCACGCCCAAAAAGGAGAGCGTCGCCTCCGTCATCACGGCGGAGCTCAGATTGAGCGTTCCCAAGACGAAGACCGGTCCCATGACGTTCGGGAGCACGTGACGAAGAAGAATCCTCCCTTCCGAAACGCCCGAGAGCTTCGCTGCGCTCACGAAGTCGGCCGAACGCTTCGTCCTCGCGAGTCCCCGTACGGTGCGCGCGTAGGGAACCCACCCCGTCACCGTCATGGCGATCAAAAGGACCGCGTAGAGCGTCCCCTCGCCCGCACTTTCGCCCAAGACCGTACGCAGAACCCCGTCGACGAGAAGCGCCGCCAGAAGCGTCGGAAAGGCGAGCATCACGTCGCAAAGACGCATGAGTACCGCGTCGACGACGCCTCCCGCATAGCCCGCGACGAGCCCCGCCGACACGCCCAGGACGAGGGAGAGAAGCGCCGCCGTCACCCCGATCGCGAGCGAAAGCCGCGTGCCGCTCAGAATGGCCGAGAAGAGATCGCGCCCCTGATCGTCCGTACCGAGAAGATGCGCGCCGCTGCCGTCCGGGAACCACGCGGGCGGGAGATTCGCATCCGCGATGTCGAAGGCGGCGAGATCCGTCGCGTCGTAGGGCGAGAGCCAGGGCGCCCCGACCGCCGCGATCAGGACGGCGGCAAAGAGCAAGGCGGAGACTTTCGAGACGGGCGTGGCGAGGAGTCGTTCGAGCATCATGAGTCCTTATTGGAGTGCCGCAAGGCGTTTTTCCACGAGGCGCACGAAGAAGTCGGCCGTGGGTCCGAGCGCGAGGTCGTTGTAGTCGAAGTTCGGATGATGGTGATTCGCCGTGTGCGTTTCGTCGGCGATGCCGACGCGCGGGAAGCACCCCGGACGCTTTTCGAGGAAGAACGCAAAGTCTTCCGCGCCCATCGAGGCGGCGTGACTGCGCACCCGTTCTTCACCGTAGGCCTCCAGCGCCACCTGACGGGCGAATTCGAGCTGTTCGTCGTGATTGACGAGCGGCGGATAAAGGCGGACGTATTGAAAGTCGATTTCGGTGCCCGTCGTCGCGGCGACGCCCGCGCAGATTTCGCCCATGCGCCGCTCGATCAGATCGCGCTCTTCCGGGTAGGCGCAGCGCGTGGTTCCCGCGAGCTTCACTTCGGCAGGCACGACCGAGACGCCCTGCGGATCGCCGCCGTGAATCGAAGCGATCGTCACGACTGCGGGCCGCATCGGATCGACCGAACGGGAAACGATCGTCTGCAGCGCTCCGATCAGAATCCCCGAAGCCACGACCGGATCCACCGTCTTGTGGGGACGCGCCCCGTGTCCGCCCACGCCCTTCACGGTGATGCGGAAATGATCGGCCGCGGCGCACTGCGCGCCCTTCGTGAAGCCGATCACGCCGAGCGGAAGTTCGCCCGCGCAGTGCACGCCGTAGATTTCGTCGACGGGGAAGCGCTCGAAGAGGCCGTCCTCGATCATTTCCCTCGCCCCGGCATACCCTTCCTCACCCGGCTGAATGATGAGGACGACGTCGCCCGCGAGATTTTCGCGGCGCTTCACGAGTGCGTGCGCGGCCAGAAGGACGCCGGCTACGTGACCGTCGTGCCCGCAGGCGTGCATGCGGTTTTCGACGACCGAAGCCCAGGGATGCCCCGTATGTTCTTCGAGCGGAAGCGCGTCCATGTCGGCGCGAAGCGCGATCGTGACAAGATGCCCGGGATTTCGCTTGCCGCCGCGGATCACCGCGGCGACGCCGGTCTTGCCGATTCCTTCGACAACCTCGTCGCAGCCCATGGCGCGCAACGCGTCGGCCGCAATCTTGGCGGTGCGGACTTCACACATGCCGAGTTCGGGGTGGGCGTGAAGGTCGCGGCGGATCGCCGTCATGGCTTCGAGACCCGAGAGAACTTCCGGAAGCAGTTTTTCGTTGAGAGAGGACATGTCAGACTCCTTCCCTGCGCAGACGCGGGTCGACCGCGAGGTGTCCCAGGTCCGCAAGCAGATTGATGACTACAAAAAGAAAGGCGATGAAGGTGAGATAGGCGGCGAGCACCGGGATGTCGGCGAACTGCACCGACTGCAAAAAGAGCATCCCCATGCCCGGCCACTGAAAGACCGTTTCGGTGACGACCGAAAAGGCGATGATTTCCCCGAACTGCAGCGCCATCACCGAAATGACGGGAAGCGAGGCGTTCCGAAAAACGTGCGAGAGCGCGATGCGCCGCTCGGTGAGTCCGCGGGCCCTCGCGAACTTCACGAAGTCGCGCCGAAGGACTTCGAGCATTTCGCCGCGCACGAGCCGCACGACGAGCGCCGTCTGAAAGACGCCGAGCGTAAGAGCGGGAAGCAAAATGTGCCGCAGTCCGTCCGCCGTCAGAAGGCCCGTCGTCCAGAACCCGATCGAGACGGTTTCTCCCCGCCCGAAGGCGGGAAGGAGTCCCGTCATGACGCTGAAGATCATGATGAGGAGAATGCCGATCAGGAAGGTCGGAAGCGACATCCCGAGAAGCGTGGCGCCGAGCGCAAAGCGCGAGAGAACGCTTTCCGGACGAAGCGCCGTAAGGATCCCGATCGGGATTCCCGAGACGAGCGCGATCAGGACGGCGAGGCCCGCGAGTTCCACCGTCGCGGGGAGACGCTCGAGAATGAGGTCCGCCACGGGCGCGCCGTGCCGAAGGCTCATCCCGAAGTCTCCCGCGAGAGCGTTTCCGAGAAACCGCAGATACTGCACGAGGGGCGAATCGTTGAGACCGAGCGCTTCCGTGAGCGCCGCGCGGTCCGCGGCCGACGCGTCGGGCGGAAGCATCTGCGAGACGGGGTCGCCCACGAACTGAAAGAGCGCGAAGGCGACGCCGCTCACGACGAGAAGGACGATCAGGCCCTGAAGAATCCGCTCGGAGAGGAGTCGAAGCATGATGACTTCCTTATTCGTTCACCCGCACCCGATCGAGCACGAGCGTGTTGTCCGGACGAAGGGGCGCGTCGACCGACTTCTTCATGACCCAGCTGATCTGGGGTTCGAGAAGAGGAATGTGGTAAACGCCCTTCTTTTCGATCGCCAGGGCTTCCTCGGCAAGCCCCCTTCTCTCCCCGATTTCTTCCGAAACGGCGAGGCGCTTCAGCACCGCGTCGAGTTCCGCGGAAGAGGCGCGGCCGACGTTGCTGATGCCGTCACCCGTCGCCGGGTTGTAGGTGGCGGAAAGGGACTGCAGCGGACGATAGGCGTCGAGCGTCGTCGAACCCCATCCGACGAGGCAGGCCGACGTATCGAAACTCAGCACCTTCGGGAAATACTGAGCGCGCGGCATGGAATTCACCGTCACCTTGAGGCCGATCTTCGCCCACATCGACGCGAGCGCCTTGACGATCGCCTCGTCGTTCACCCAGCGGTTGTTGGGCGTGTCGATCGTGAAGGAAAAGCCCTTTTCATAGCCCGCCTCCTTCATGAGCGCCTTCGCGCGCTGCAGGTCGAACTTCGGCGCCGCGCCGAGTTCCTCGCTCCACCCGAAAACGGCGTGAGAGACCACCGTGCCCGTGGGGAGCGCCTTGCCGCGCATGACGCCGCGCACGAGCCCCGGGCGGTTCACGGCGATCGACATGGCCTCCCGTACGCGCTTGTCCTTGAAGGGGTTCGCCGTCGCGGAGCTTCCGTCCGAATTCTTCACGTAGGGCGTCGCGTCCCGGTTCAGGTCGAGCGCCACCATCATCACGCGGTCTTCCCCCGTCGAGAGGACCTTGAGGTCGGGATTGCGGGACAGTCGGGTGAGGTCCTGAACCGCAGGATCCAGAACGAAGTCGACTTCGCCGGAAAGGAGCGCCGCCGTGCGGGTCGCGGCCGAGGTAATCGGCGTGTAGATCACGCGTTCGACGTTCCCCTTGCGGTTCGCTTCATCCCACCAGTCGTGGTTCGCCGTGAATTCCGTTCGGACGTCGGGTTCGCGAACCGTGAGTCGGAAGGGACCCGTGCCGTTCGCGTGCGTCGCGGCGTAGGACTCCTCTCCCGCCACGTAGTTTTGAGGCTCGAGCGCCCCGTGCTTTTCGGCCCAGGCCTTGTTGAGAATCCGCAGAGTCGTGAGCTGCCGCAGGAAGACGGGCGAACCCGAAACGGTCTTGACGAGGACCTTGCCGTCAGGAGTTGCTTCGGCTCCGAGGATGCCCGCGGCCGAGCTCTTGAACTGGCTCAAGGGCGCGAGCGCGCGGTTGATCGAGAAGACCACGTCTTCGGGCGTGAGCGTCTCGCCCTCGTGGAACTTCACGTTCTCGCGGATCGTAAAGAGAAAGCCTTCGGGGACGCGCTCGTACTTCGTCGCGAGCGCGGGTTCGACCTCCATCTTCTCGTCGTAGCGGACGAGCGATTCGTAGACCGTCGCGCAGGCGGCGGAATTGAGCGTTTCGTTCTGGGCGTGGATGTCGAAGGTGAGGAAGTCCCCGGCGCTCGTCCAGCGGAAGTCGGCGGCCGATGCGGCGTGAAAGCCCGAGAGGATCGCAGCGGCGAGGAGCGTCTTGAGGGCGCGGCGGAAGATATCGGATCGGTTCGTCATATCATGGACCTCGGTCTTTGTTCGGAGACCCCGCGGAACCGTCGCTTTGGCTTGATACAAGAAAACCCGCGTTCCGCGGGTCCCTCGTTGAAGAAATTTTCGGTTTCTTTACGGCAACACTGTGCCCGGCACCCGCTTGAAGTTCAAGCGGCGCCACCAGCGGCGCAGGCCGGCGTGGAGTCGGGGGCAGGTGTTTGCAGACATCATGTGTTTGACTATACAGGACTGACGCGATCCGCGCCATAGTCTATTTGTCGTAGACCGCTCCGCCGGGCGAACCGCGCTATCCTTTGGAAAGGATTTCTCAGACACCGCCCGCCGAACCACATGGAGCCCGCCGCACACGAAAAGCCCAAACCCGCCGCCGAGTCCGCCCGCAACGCCGCGGCCCGGACGTTCGAGCGCATGACCACGGAACCCGTCGCCAACCTCATCGTGCGGCTCGGCGTTCCCACCGTGCTCTCCATGCTCGTGACGGCCCTCTACAACACGGTCTCCACCTTCTACGTTTCCTACCTCGGGACTTCAGCCGTCGGCGCCATGGGGGTCGCCTTTGCGCTCCAAATGGTGATCCAGGCCTTGGGCATCATGGTGGGACAGGGCTGCGCCTCGCAAACCTCCCGCCTTCTCGGTGCCAAACGCTACGCGAGAGCCCATGCGACGGCGAGCACGGCACTCTTCACTTCGTTTCTTCTCGCCACCTTCTTTGCCGTCGCGTCTCTTTCGGGACTCGATCGTCTTCTCGCAGGAATGGGCGCAACCGACACGATTCTTCCTTACGCCGTCGCCTACGCAAAGCCCGTGCTCTTTGCCGCTCCCTTCATGGCGGCCTCCTTCACGCTCAACAACATCCTTCGTTCCGAAGGTCTTGCCTTCGTCGGAATGATCGGACTCGGTATCGGCGGCATCCTCAACATGGCGGCCGCGCCCCTCTTTCTCTTCACGTTCGACCTCGGCATCTCGGGCGCCGGTTGGGCGACCGCCCTCTCGCAAACCGTTTCCTTCGCGATTCTTCTCTCCTTCTTTGCCTCAGGCCGCGGTTCGATCCGTCTCTCGCCTCTGCTCGTTTCGAAGAACCTGCGCACTTACGGAAAGCTTTTTCGCCTCGGTCTGCCGTCGCTCTCGCGCAACATTCTCGGCGCCGTCGCCGCTTCGGCGCTCAACCTCATGGCGGGCGTATACGGCGACGCGGCGGTCGCAGCCATGTCGATCGTCGGGCGCGTGATGATGGTAACGTCAGCCGCCATGATCGGGATCGGGCAAGGCTATCAGCCGGTCCTCGGCTACAACTGGGGCGCAAAGCGTTACGACCGCGTACTCAAGGCGGCTGACGCGACGCTTGCGATGTCGACCGCCCTGATGACGGCGTTGGGACTTGTGGGATTCGTTTTCGCCGAGGAAGTCGTGGCGTTCTTCCGCACGGAAGACCCGGCCGTCGTGCAAATCGGCGTCGAAGCGCTCCTTCTCCAGTGCCTCGTCGCCCCGATCATGCCCGTGAGCGTCGTCTCCAACATGACCTACCAGGTGCTCGGGCGCGCAGGGATCGCGACCTTTCTCGCCTGTCTGCGCCAAGGCGTCTTCTTTCTGCCCTTCATTCTGATCCTCCCGCAGTTCTTCGGACTGCGCGGCATCGAGTCGGCGCAGCCGCTCGCAGAACTGCTGTCGTTTCTCGTCTGCATCGGGTTCGTCGTCCGATTCCGGCGGGAGGCCTCGCACCTTGCGGCGGACGAAGGCGCCCAACCGCACCGAACGGAAGCCCTTCTTCGTTGAAGCTCAACAGTAGTCCGAACCCGTCCCAACTCCATCGAGAGACAACATTACTTTCCGAAAAATCGACCGAACCGCCTGGCCTCGGAACGAAATCTTCGAGCATTACTTCTCGACGATTCCCTGCACCTACAGCCTCACGGCGAAGCTCGACATCACGAACATCCGGGCGAAGCAACTGCGCCTCTATCCCACGATGCTCCATTCGATCACGACCGTCGTGAACCGGCACGAAGAATTCCGCACGGCCTTCGACGAGGCGGACGAACTCGGCGTCTACAGCGAAATGCATCCCTGCTACACGGTCTTCCACAAGGATTCGGAAACCTTCTCGAACCTCTGGACCGAGTACACGCCGGATCTTCGCGATTTCATTCGTCGCTATGAAGCGGACCTCGCGACCTACGGCGACAACGCGGCTTTCATTGGAAAGCCCGACCTGCCGAAGAACAGTTTCACCGTTTCCATGCTTCCTTGGACAAGCTTTGACGGTTTCAACCTCAACCTACAGAAAGGCTACGCCTACACGCTTCCCATCTTTACGCTCGGAAAATTCTTTCCGGAGAGCGACCGCACGCTCATGCCCGTCGCTCTGCAGGTGCATCACGGCGTATGCGACGGCTTCCATGCCTGCCGATTCCTCAACGAACTGCAGGCGCTTCTCAACGACGTCGAATGAGCCGTGGCGCTCCGGTCTGATCTCAGAGCGTCGGATCCGCTCGAGTTCGTATGCCGCTTCGTTCCAAGGTGCAGCTTGTACGGTTGGCGACCTCGGCCAGCTCCCATTCTTCGGGCGAAGCGCCGCCTCCAAGGGCCTCGGCCAGACCCGGGGCCCATGCGACCGTTTCCCAGTATGCCGGGTCTCCGTAAGCGGCGAGCCACTCGCATGCGGGTTCCCCTCAAGTTTCGTCATGCCCATGCGTTCGCAGACGGTGAAGCGCGGCAAAGCGCCCGATCGTCCCCTCCGTGGCGGTTGTCGAATCGTTCGAAGGAGTGCGCAGTGTTGTCGAGGCAGTGGAGATTCTGCGCGAAGTACCAGGTGAACGCGTCCTTGGGAGAGCGTTCCCGCAGCCGCTTTCCCGACGACGGGTTCATCGGGTACCGCGGCGGTCTCCGAACCGCCCGCGTTTACCACCCGCAATGCGGACGGATGCCAAGACAGTCCGCGACGATGCCAATCAGCGGCCGGAAAGATGCCGGAAGCTCGCCCCACTCACGGCCCCCCGACTTTGGGAGAAATGTGTGCCAGTTTTACGGGAATAAAGTACACATTTCATTGCGCCGCAATAAAATGTGAACGATCCGCCATGTTCTTTCCCAGAAAGACCTCCGAAACATGGTATAAACACCTATTTCAAAATTACCGTTTCGCATATTTCGGAGCGTTCGTTTCGCATCTATATTGAAAGCCTGTCTCTAGGAGCACATGAATTCATGTCCGACACTTCGTCCGATCGGTCGGCCCACCGTATCGCCGCTTTTGCCGCCCGCGAACGGGACCCCTCGCCGATCAATCTCACGCTGCCGGAAGAGATGGTGCCTGCGGCACGGCGCTCTTTTCCCAAAAAACGCTCGACGCACTCCCGCGGCGCGTCGGAGGAGATCTCCTTGCGTCTGGCGGAATCCCGCCTTCTTTCGCTTGTGAAAGACGCCCTCTCCGGAAGTCGGGGAAAGCTGATCGTTCTCTGCGGTCCCCGGAACGCCGGGCGGGAGCGACTTTTTTCGGAGATTCTTCCCCAAACGCCTTCGATCGATCTGATGCGCCCCGAAGATCGGAAAGACGCCGAGGAGGCGCCGCTCTCGCTCTTGAGCAGCTACGCTCCGTTTCCGACGCTTCTTGTGCGCAACATTCATCTCTCGCCGAAGCTTCTGTCCGTGATGCTCGACCTCGCGGGGAAACCCGACCTTCGAGAGAAGCTGAAAATGCCCAAGGTGGTCGTAGCGGACTCGTTCGTACGCGTCCCCGAAGTGGAATCGGCCGCAGAAAGGCTTTCCGACGTGGCAACCCTTCGCATCCGTACGCTTACGCGCGGCGAAATGACGGGCGGCGGACGAGACTTTCTCGAGCGTCTCGGGACGCTGGACTTTCCCGGCAAGCTCTCCTATGACGAATGCAACCGCGGCCTTGTCCTCGGTGAAGCGATGCGAGGCGGCTATCCGACGTGCCGAGACGGCACGCCCGACGAAAGGCACGACTTTTTCCATGATCTCATTCGCGCCGTCTGCCACACCGATCTGCCCGTGATCAGCCGCCTCAAAAATCCGCAGACCCTGCGCAAGGTCTACCGCATGGTTGGCGCCGCTTCGGGCGAAGTGCTGAATCTCACGCAAATCGCCAGGGTGCTCGATATCGGTCGGCCGCTTGTACGGCGCTGCGTTGAGGCGCTTGAATCTCTTTATCTCGTCGAGGCGGTTCCCGTTTGGTCGGGGGCCGACCGATTCGAGCGCAGCATCCGCAGTCCCAAACACGTCGTTACCGATTCCGGATGGCTCTGCGGGTTGCTCGGACAGTGCGCCGTAGACCCGAACGTCCTCCCGAACGTGAGGCCCGACGACGTCCGACGACTTCTTTCGGGATGGACCTGGGCGCAGTTGGCCGCCCTTGTCGACGACGACTCTCCCTGGGCGCTTCGGCACTTTGCGCTTCGTACCGGTCTCACCGTCGAGTGGCTGCTCGAACACCGGGAGAACGGCCGGCTCATTGCGCTGCAGACCTCGTCAAAAGAAAACGTCGGCCCGGAAGACTTCTCGATGCTCGCGAAATTCCGGTCGCTCGTCGGCGAGGATCAGCCGGTCCAAAGCGTACTTTTCTACTGCGGACAGAGCGTTCGCCGCTACGACGGCGTTGGGGCGGCGGTTCCCTTTGCGCACTTGTGGCGTTGAGGGTCCGCGCCCCCGGCGTTCGTGCCGGACGGAGCGAAATACGGACTTTCTCATCGTCCGGACGGCGCGTCAGCGAAGATCGGGCTCTTCCAGAAGGTACGCGGCCTCAAAAAGTCGACGCTCAAACCCGCAACTCGTACGGTATGCCGTCCGGGCGCGCTTCCACTCCTCGGGCGAAGCTTCCGAACCAAGCCGCGCGGCCAAATTTACCGCCCGATCGACCGTTTCCGAGTACGCCGGATCGCCGTAGGCGGCGAGCCACTCGGCGTACGGGTTGCCTTCGAGCTTGCGCGTGCGCGCAATCGCCATTCCCATGCGTTCGTAGACGGTGAAACACGGCAACAGCGCGGCAAAGCCCGCCAGAAGCGGCGCGTGTTCGGCGGACTCCCGCTCGTGGCGCATGTAGGCGGCGGTCGTGGGACGCAGAACGTAGAAAGGACTCTCCTCGGGCTTGCCGCCCACGATCTTCGTAAAGAGCCCTTCGGTCCACGGCTTCATCGCGCGCGTTTCTTCGGCCCAACGGCGGCAAAGCGCCCGATCGTCCCCTTCGAGGCGGTCGCCGAAACGATCGAAAGAGAGCGCGTAGTTGTCGAGGTAGTGAAGATTCTGCGCGAAGTACCAGGCGAACGCGTCCTTGGCGAGCGTTCCCGCAGCCGCTTCCCTGACGAAGGGTTCCGCAAGCACCGCGACGGTTTCCGACTCGCCCGCGCCGAGAAGTTCGGCCAACCGGGCACCCGTCGTACGCGTCCCCTTCCCCAACGCGAACGCAGGGACCATCGAAATGGCTCCGAACATCGTCAGCAGATTACGTCTTTTCACGGTCATTCCTTTTTTTAGAGAAAAAAGAAGCGGAACCTCCTTCTGTGGGAAGTTCCGCTTCGTCGTCGTTTTCAATCAGTGTTTCGACTTCTTTTCATAGGCGGCGAGCTTCGTCTCAAAGTCGTTGAGCGAATTTCCCACCACTTTGTGCAGAGCGATCAGCGCCACCAAGTTCGGGAGCACCATCAGACCGTTGAAGAGGTCGGCGAGCGCCCAGACGAGGTCGACCTTGAGCACGGCCCCGACGCCGATGAAGAGGCACACGATCACGCGGTAGGGAAGCACCGCGTATTCGCCCCAGAGAAAGCGCACGTTCTGTTCGGCAAAGAAGTTCCAGCCGATGATCGTCGAATAGGCGAAAAAGAAGAGGCACACGGCCACAAAACCCATGCCGAAGCCGCCGAGCCCCTGCGTATAGGCCTTCTGCGTGAGTTCAATGCCGGTCGTCTGAAAGTCGAGGACGCCCGTAACGAGAATCACGATCCCCGTGAAGGTCACGACCACCACCGTGGCGAAGACGCCGAACATGGCGACGAGCCCCTGAATGGCCGGGTGTTCGACCTTGGCGACCGCGTGGGCGTGAGGCGTCGACCCCATCCCGGCTTCGTTCGAGAAGAGACCGCGCGCCACGCCGAACTGCATGGCCTTGGCGACGGTGAGACCGAGTGCGCCGCCCGCGACGGCCTGCGGATTGAAGGCCGCCTCAAAGATGAGCGCGAAGGCGGGACCGACTTCGGAGAGATGTTCGAGGATCACGTAGGAGCCGCCGATCAAATAGATCCCGGCCATGATCGGAACGAGCTTTTCCGCGACGCTCGCGAGACGTCCGAGACCGCCGAAGAAGACGAGTCCCGAGATGACGGCCGTAATGACGCCCGTCACCGCAAGCGGCGCCCCGAAGGCCGTGTTCATGGCCTGCGAGATCGAATTCGACTGCACGGCGTTGCCGATGCAACCCAACGCGATGATGATGGCGATCGAGAAGAAGACGGCGAGGGGTTTGAATTTCTTGCCGAGCCCCTGCGTGATGTAGTAGGCCGGACCGCCCACGACGTGGCCGTTGGCGTCATGCCCCTTGTAGGTCTGCGCGAGAACGGCTTCGGCAAAGATCGTGGCCATCCCGAAGAAGGCCGCAACCCAGAGCCAGAAAAGCGCCCCCGGACCGCCCGAAACGAGCGCCGTGGCGGTACCCGCGACGTTGCCCGTGCCCACCTGAGCGGCGATGGCCGTGGCGAGCGCCTGAAACGAACTCATCCCCGACTTGTCGGCGCGTTTGCCGAAGAAGGACGCGCCGCCGAAGAGGTAGCGCGCGGCGAGCCCGAACTTGCGGATTTGAACGAATCGAAGCTTGATGGTGTAGAAGATCCCCGTCCCGCACAAAAGCGGAACGAGGAAGAATACGCCCCAGAGGACGCTGTTGATTTCTGATACGAGATGGTTGAGGTATTCCATGGCGAGGGTGACCCGGAAACGTTGGAGGAGAGGCTCTCTATGAAGCCGTTTTTGTCGATCATAGCCGCCGGAATCCGAGGAACCCCAGGGAAATCCGTTATTTCTGAGAAAAGAAGATTCTTTTTGAGAAAAATCAATAGAAGAGAGTGTATTACCTCATTGCAAAAATCCGTTTTTCCCGAGTTTTCCCTTCCCAAGAAGCAATATGCGGAGTGCCCACGTCCGTCACAAAACAGCGCCGCCCGAAGTTCGGGCGGCGCTCTGCGCGAACGGACGGATTTTCCATTTATCCGCCCGAATCACACGGGATCAGAAGTTCCACGTAGCTCCGACATTGACGGTCCAGGTGTCTTCCATCTCACCGCCGAAATCGTGCTTGCCGACCGCCCAAAGGCGCGAATCGGAGCCCGTTTCCCAGGCAAGACCGAAGACCGCGTCGTACCAGGTATCGTCGCCGGCAATTTCGTAGCGAACCGTTTGGTCTACACCCTTCATCGAGCCTTCGCGGTCGCCGAGCCATTCGTGAAGAACGTCCACTCCGACCCAGAGGCTCATCTTGCGGCCCTGGTCGCTCGAGAGCACTTTGCCCGCACGCAGGCCAGCGCGGCCGATGAGGCTGTCGGTATCTTCCGCTTCGATGCGGATGTCCTGACTCGTACGGTAGTCGTAGTCGGTGATGTACGTGTACTGGACCTGCAGTTGCGGTTCGATCCACCAGGCCGAATCGTTTTCAAACCGATGACCGGCTTCGAAGGACGCCGCGGCCGCCCAGTAGTCGAACTTGCCCGCCACGTCGTAGCGCGTCGAATTTTCGCGTTGATAGAGAAGATTCGTCTCGGCATCGTACCAACCGATGCGTCCGACCACGTCGTAGTAGACGCCGTTGTCGCCCAACCACGTCCGGTAGGCGCTCAGACGATAGCGATTCGCTTCGGAGTCGCCGCCCACGTGATCGTACTCGACGTCGCCCTCAGCAACGTCGAACGCCACCCCGTGGACGAGCTTCCCGTCTTCTTCGGCCTTCGCGGCTTCGTAGCCCAACTGGAAGCCGTCGGTTTCCGCCGTAAAGCCGTCCATGCCGAAGCGATTGTGGGTGTATCGAATCCAAAGGCCGTCGTCCTGCGTGCCGTTGTAGCGGGCTTCGCCTCGACGGTCGCGAAGGGTTTCCATCGTGGTCGCCATCAGGTAGCCGAGGTTGGCGCCGAGTTCGGTCGTGCCGACCACCGCCATGTCGGTTCGATTCTCTCCGCCGTTCGTGATGAAGAGGTTGTCGAGTGCGTAGTGCCAATCCTCTTCCTGCTGCCACGTCCAGGAGGATTCGTCGTACGTCCCCTCTTCGGTTTTTTCGTCGCGTTCCACACGGTAGGTCGTGTAGGTCGTGCGGCCGGGCCCGTAGGCTTCGGCCGTAACCGTCACATTTTCGGGCACGCGGGCGATGTGGATGTAGGTGCTCGGGTCGTCCGCGCGCACGTCGAGCGGATGGTCCGTGGCGCCTTCCGCGTTCCAGAGAACGAGATTGAGGTTTGCCGCCTCCCCGCTTTCAGTCTGGTCGATGATGAGAAGGTCGTGGTTCTTGGTGTTTTCGGCATAGAAATTCACCGTACCGCCCGAACCGTCGAGCTCCTGAATGCGGAAACGCTTCACGTCCTGGTCGATCGTCTCCGCCACGTGGGTGCCGAGCGCATCTTGAGCGATCGACATGTCGAAGTCCTGACGCAGATACCGCAAGTCGAGGACGCCGCCGTTCATCTCAAGATGGTAGACGCCGTTGTCGACCGTCTCATACCCTTTGTCCTTCACAGGAGCCGTGGGTAGCGACGTGTTCTTCTCGTCTCCAGTCGTCAGGATGTCGAGATCGTTGAGCTTGGTCGGATCGACGATCGTATCGCCCTCCAGCGTGTTGTTCTTCAGCTTGTAGGACGACGAAGCCTTATCCCATACGTGAAGGTTGTACTGATCGGCGGCGTCGTATTTCGCATAATCCGTATTGACCTGCATTTCTCCGGGCTCGTCGGTGAAGAAGGTCTTGTCGAGAATGTCGAAGTTCCAACCGCCCCAGGACCGGGTCGGATACCAAGTCGCCCCGTTGGAGAGGGACAATTTGACGTTGCCACCCAAAGACTGAGCCTCCTTCCCGTACTGCGCCTTGGCCCAGTCTTCAAACGTTTCTGTAGCGCCCTGATAGGTATCCAAGAGCCGAACGGCTTCGCCCGTCAGACGATGACGTTCATAAACGTTGCCGACCAGCGTCGACCCGGCGTTCGTAAGACTGATGGTTACGTCGCTGCGCGTAACCGTTCCCACGATGGGATCTACGGAGTCGGTCGTATCGCCCGCCGAGGCGGTCTCAATGGTTCCCTTATCCCGCTTAAACGTATTGGATTTCGAGCCCGCTCCGTTGAGGACGCCCGAAACCACGTCGCCCCGGATGTCGAGCCACCCCGATGCCCCGTCAGAGATCTCAACCGTTGCGCCGTTCGCGGCAATGACGGCCGTGCGCAGCGTCTGCGACGTCGTCGTTTGACCGCCCGTCGCATCACTCAGATATTTATCGAACTTTTCTTTAAGATTCTCGAGAAAATCTTTGTTGACAGGCTGCTCTCCTTCGCCGCCTTTAACAAACAGACTGTCGTCGTCGTCGCCGACGATCAGGGTCGAATCGGCATCGCTCGGCGCAAAACTGTCCGACCAACCCCAAATGCGGTTTACGCCGTCGCCGGCCTTAAATTTCACCTTGCCTTCTTTCAGCGGATCGAGCACGCCGAGAGTGGAAGCGGCCGCAATGGCGCTCACCAAATGATGGTTGTTGCGTCCCTTGACGACGATGTCGCCCCCCGACTGAAAGTCAATCGTGCCGCCTTCATTGCTGAAAACGCCGAAGACTTCATGCAACTGTTGAGGCTCGTTTTCCATCGGACGGGCCGTAACGCTCACCACCGTTCGGCCTTGGAATTCGGTAAGGCCGTACTTTTCGATCGATTCGGGATCCTTAAACGTCAATTTGCCGTCAACCGTGTCGAAAATATCGTCGTAAACGGTTCTGTCGTTGGCGCCGAAACCGGTCACCACGCCCGCAGCGATGTACTGTCCCTCGAGCGTATTTCCGCTGTCGCCTCTCTCCGCCTTGTTATCTTCGAAGGTGAAGTCGCTGATCAAGAAGGTGTCTTGCTCGAACGTCATCCAACTGCGCTTATTGACGACCGAGAGCCCGAGCATGGCGGAGCTGTCGCCCGCATTCGTGCCGCTCACCGTGGAGTTGCGCGTGACAACGTTCACCTCGGATTCGAACACGAAGTTTTTGATATAACGATCCGCCTCGCCTGCTCCATTTTCCGACAGCGTTGCATCCCGAAAAACCGCAATCGCGGGCGAATAGCTCGCTTCCTCTCCGGAGAAATCCCAGGCGATGTTGAAGGCGTTGAAGCTTCCGTCGACAGCCGTTCCGGCGTTGACGTGGACAACGGCATAGTCATCACCCGCAATTGGGTTTGACCCATCTTTGAACGTGAGCTCATACGGGCTGCCGTCATCCGGCGCGCTTGAATTCCACCAACGAACGTCGGTGCGGCCGAAGTGGGTAGTCCCGTCGAGCAGAATCAAGGCGCTGCGTTGCTTTTCGTCGTCAGTAACGTCGGGATTCGCCTCTTTCCAAAGCTCGCTCGTCAGCGCCTCGGGATCAAAGGAGACGGCTACTTCCTTGATGTTCGAGGAATCGTCGGGCCAGACAAACGGCTCCGCATACGCCGAGACCGTTCCCATGGAAAGGAGAGCCGCCAAAACGGAGGCCCTCAGCCAGTTTTCACGGAAGGGAAGGCGGCCGCTCGTCAAGCCGCCGCTGCGATCGATTTGATTGTTCTTCATGGCGATTGGATGGGGTTGTGGTTTGTCGATTCAAGAAACACCTCCCCTTGATTTCAGCCGCATTGAGCCAGGTCCGAGCTCGTTTTTTCATTGCGACTGATGGACTTTTTCAGGGAGGGCACATTGAACGGTTTATCAAAACCGTTGCCGACTGTCCATGCCGTGAAATCACTACTCTCGCGATCGCAGCCGATTTAGCCTTTCCGCAGAATCCCCTTCTTTCGCGAGCTCTCGGCCAGAGCCCTTATGCCCGAGCCTTCTCCAAACGAACGCCGTGAAAAAACGACTCCTTTTCCGTTCGTTTCGTCCGATGTTGCGGATACGTCACATGGGAGACTTGGCGGACGCTCTGCTCTGTCGCGATTCGGGTTCTTTGCCACGACGAAGCATTCTCTGCTTACGAAAAGGCCTCTCCGGCAGGAGAGGCCCCGAGACTCCCCAAAAGGCTCACCACTCGCCCGAAAGCGCCATGATGACGTTCGTGTAGGTGTCGTAGAGCGTCGTGAGGTAGCGCTCGTCGAAGTCGACGTTTTCCGTCGTGTGGACGGGCTTGCCATCGCGCGTCGGCATGGCGCCCACAATGAAGTAGCCGGCCTTGCCGCCGCGTTGCTGCACGCGGCGGAACATGACGGTCGCGTCATCCGAATAGGTGACGGTGAGATGCGGCTGAATATTGCGGCAGTATCGCGCGCGCTTTGCGCAGACGGTGATGAGCTGGCTCACGCTGTCGTCGGGGGTGAAGTCGACCGCTTCTCCCACGACGCGGTGCTTCATCTGCACGTCAAAGGCCATGGCCATCCCGGCGCAGCGCTGCACGGCCTCGTGCGCGAGATAGTCCTTGATCTTTTCGTTCGCGCCGCGCACTTCGATCTGCATCGTGGCGTGGGCCGCCACGACGTTGCGGCCTTCGCCCGCGTGGAGGTTCCCCACGTTCACGCGGGTCATCCCGTCGCCGTGACGCGGAAGAGCCATGAGGTTGATCGCGGCGTTGGCGGCGGCCATGAGGGCGTTGCGCCCCGTCTGCGGGTGCATGCCCGCATGCGAGGGTCGGCCGATGAATTCGAAGTCGATCTTTTCCGTGCAGAGGAACTTGCTCGGCGCCGTATAGACGGTTCCCGGCGGCTGATCGAGCCCGAAGTGCGCGCAGATGATCGTGTCGACGTCGTCCAAGACGCCCGAGCGCACGAAGGCGTAGGCGCCGCGCGAGCCTTCTTCGGCGGGCTGGAAGATGAACTTGATCTTCCCCGTGAGGCGCTCCTTGTTGGCGGCGATGAAGCGCCCGAGTTCCAGAAGAACCGCCTGATGCCCGTCGTGCCCGCAGGCGTGCATGACGCCCGGGCGCATCGAGTGGAAGTTTTCGCGCGTCGGCAGATGGTCGGGATCCTCGGGTTCGCTCACGTAGAGGGCGTCGAGTTCGGCGCGGATGCAGATCGTCTTGCCGGGGCGTTTCGTGTCGAAGACCGCGACGCAGCCCGTGAGGCCCTCCATTCGGTCGAGGAGCTGACGGGGCACGCCCTGATCCTTCGCATAGAGCTCCGCGTGCTGCGCCTCTTCCGGGTCGCGACCGCGCACGTAGTCGGGCTGAAGGATTTCGCGCCCGACCTTCACTTCAAATCCCAGACCGCTCAGCACTTCCGCAGCCCGTGCGGTGCTCAGAAATTCGCACCACCCCACTTCCGGCGTCATGTGGATCGCGCGGCGGCGCTCGATCAGATCGCTTTCGTGAACGGGGTCCACCCAGTCGGGGAGAAAACCTTCCCGGGGCGTATCGACAACGGAAATCGGCATGAACGGTCCCAAAAAAAAATGAATGTTTGCAGAAAAAATCCCCGAAGGCCGCCATGGAGACGGCATCCGGGGATGCTTATTGTACGAGATCGGCGCCTCGTACGGTGTGAGCGATGCAGTCGCTTACTTGACGGCTTCCTTGAAGGAAGCGCCGGCCGTGAACTTCGGGGCCTTGCAGCCCGGGATCTTGATCACGGTGCCCGTCTGGGGATTGCGGCCCGTACGGGGAGCGCGTTCCGTAAGGCCGAACGTGCCGAAGCCAATGAGGCGAACGCTTTCGCCCTTGGCAACTTCATCGACGACCGTTTCGAGGAAAGCGTCGAGCATGGCGCCGACCTGCGTCTTGGCAATGTCGGTCTTGGCGGCGATGGCGTCAATAAGTTCCGTCTTGTTCATTCCAGTAAACTCCTTCGGAGGGACTAAAACATCGACCCTTGATCGGGAGACGGCCCGATCCAAAGCGCCGTTTGAAGTTTGAATTCGACGCTTTGTGGAACACGGTCTCACAAGGGCTGCAGGGATTGTCGCCAAAAAGTTTGAAAAAATCAAGGGTTCCGGATCACGAAAATTCCTTCGCTCTGTTGGAATTTCAGCGTTTACGACGCTTTCCGATACAGACTAGGATTCCCGAACGGGCTTTTTAGTTTTCGCCTCGGCAGCCGTCCGCCCAAAAGAGCGTACATATGACCAACTCTCGGAAACAATATGCGCATCCCTCGGTTTTCACCGAAGTTCTAAAACACCCCTCAAGGCTTGCGCCGCCCTCCTGCGGCCCAAACGCCCCGTCTTCCGGACGAAAGGAAGGCCAAAAACTTTCGTTCGCCTGAAATTGCCTAGGCGCCCTAAGGATTAGATCTGCGCCACCGTGACTATTTGCTACATTAATGATCTAAAGCAAACCCGCTTGTTGCACATTTTCCTATCCGAACCCCGAAAATCCCGCCGCAAGGACGCATTACGGTCGCCCTCACCCGCGTCAGCGGGTTTATGCGAAGAGGACTAATCCGCATGTTCAGAGAGATTTCACCCTGTCATGCTGAAGGAAATCCTCAGCGGGACCTTTCGCATGCGGTATAAATTTCTCACATCGACCGAACATGCGCTCTTTGACGCGGCCTTCGATCTTCATGAATTGAGCTTCCCGCCGGCCCTTCGGCGAAGTCGGGAGAGCTTTGCCCGCGCCTTCTCGGACCCGGACTTCGAGTGCATTGCATTCCGCGAGAGCCAGGCGGTCATGGGCTATGCCACGCGGTGGTTTCTTCCGGACGCCGTCTATCTCGAGTCGATCGTGGTCGCCCCGGAATTCCGCGGGCTCGGCCTCGGCAGACAGCATCTGCGCGAAATCGTCGCGACAAGCCGCAAGCCCGTGGCGGCGCTCGTGGCCGACGCGCTGCCGGACGCCCTCGCCTTCTTTCTTAAAAACGGTTTTCACCTGAACGACTGCGACGTGCGGGTGCCCAAGTGCCTTCCGGGCGCCGCCACGAACCGCTTTGCGCTCGTGAGTCACCCCGGCCCCTGGACGGAAAAGGAACGGGCGACGTTCCTCGAGGAAGTCGCCCGCAAGGTGTGTCCGGACGCCGTGACGTCCGAATCCCGCCTCAGCTCGCCCGACGCGGCCGCGGAGCGCCCGTAAGAACGAGCGTCCATTCGGCGGCGAGCGCCTTCAGTTTCGTCTCGAGCTTCGCGACGGCCTCCTTATCGAGGTCGGCCTCCTCGCTCTCGCGCTTCCATTCCGCCACGGCCTTGTAGACCACCTTGTAGTAGGCAAGCACCACGTTCTTGACGGCCTTCACCTGCTCTTCCTCCTTCATGACGGCCGTCACCGGAGTCGACGCGAAGAATTCCGGGTGATGCGCCGCGATCTGTTCGAGAAGAAGCGCCCCGGTGAAGGGAATCTTCGTTTCGACCAGCGGATGGTTTCCGTAGAGAACCGCCGCCATGTTCGCGGCCATGGATTCGTCCGTCTGCGCCGCGGCGCCCTCCGAGATGAGTCCCTTCTGAATGCGGTCGACGTTTGCGAGCACCGTGAAGGCGAGATATTCGAGCTGTCCTCGAAGACCTTCGGCGTCGAGCACGGGTTTCTTTGCTTCCTCGGTTGCGGACGTATCTTCCACGCGGTTTTCTTCAGTCATCGTTTTTCTTTCCTTTGGGTTGCGGACCGCTTTGCTGCGACCAGATCGCGGCGAGAATGTCGTCGGTGTCCGCGGGTTTCTGCAAAATCACGGGAAAGCGCGAAAGCGTCAGGACGCCCGCTTCCCGCATGGACCGGAAGTGCGATTCAATTTCTTCGCGCGCCACGGCCGTGAGCACCACGACCGGAATCGTGCGCCCGAGTCTCGCTTCGACGAGCGCGGCGACCTCCAATCCCGTCATTTCGTCTTCGCCGAGATTGTAGTCGGTGACGAGCGCCGCCACCTCCCCTTCCTTCTCGGAGAGGGCCGCAAAAAACTCTTCATCCGCCGCGGCCGCGGCGAGCACCGTGGCACCGCGGCTTTCGAAGACGGGAAGAAGCGCGTTTCTCAGAATCGGATTGTCTTCCACGAGCGCGATCGTACCGGTGAAGCTTCGCGCGGGATCGCGCACGGGCGCGGGCACTGAAATATCCTCCCGTCGCGGACTCGCCGCCTCGGGAAAGCCGAGCCGAAAGACCGATCCGCGCCCGGGATGCGAATCGATCGTGAGTTCCGCACGGAGCGCCTCGGCGATCCCCCGCACGATCGAAAGTCCGAGCCCGAAGCCGCTGCCCGGACGGCGTTTGCCGGCTTCGCCTCGGAAGAAGGCGTCGAAAATCTTGCCGCGCTCCTCCTTGTTCATGCCGTCGCCGCAGTCGTAAACGCCGATGCGCACGAAGCGCTTGCCCTGCAGGACGAGTCGACGCGCGGCCACGACCACTTCGGGACGAGAACTCTTCGGGTTCGAATAGTTGATGGCGTTGGCGACGAGGTTCTTGAGGGCGCGCTCGAGCATCACGGGGTCGGCGTCCACCGCAACGTTCGTCGGAACCGTCCGGAAGACGAGGCCCTTGGCTTTGGCGGCGGGGCCGAATTCGGCCTCGAGCCGCGTGAAAAGGGAGGCGAGTTCCATGCGCTCGATGTGGGGCTCCTGCCCGCCGAATTCCATGCGAGTCACTTCCAGAACCTGCTCGACGAGAGTCGAAATCGATTCGCTCGTGAGCGCGAGCTGATCGACGACGGGTTTCGTCGCGGGCATGCACTTTCGCTTCAGGATGTCGAGATAAATCCCCATCGCCTGAAGGGGTTGTCTGAGGTCGTGGTTGGCCGCCGCAAAGAAACGCGCCCGCCGCTCGCTTTCCTTCTGCGTCGCGCGCCGTGCGTTTTCGGATCGCTGCACCTCGATGCGCAGACGCTCGACGAGACGCGTGTTTTCGGCGTCGGCCAAAACGCTCGAGGTGATGAGTTCGTTCAACTTTCGCCCCGAATAGAGAATGAAGCCCGTCACGAGGACGAGCACCGTCGTGAGAATGACGGAACTCACGCGGTACTGCCCCGCGACCGCCATCGTGAGGGGCGTCATCGAAAGGAGCGTGAAGGCCGTGAGCGAGGGCATCCAGCAGGAGTACACGGGCCATCCCGCAAACGTCACCGCCACCGTGATCGCGACCGTCATCACCTGCAGAAGTCCCGAGCCCTGCACCACGAAGAGAATCCCCGTGAGGCCCCAGATCGAGCCCGTCACGACGGAAAGGAGCGTCCAGCGGCGCACCCAGGCGCGGACGTTTTTGACGCGCGCGTCGTCGCGCCAGAACTTTCGCACGAAGACGAGCGCCACGATCACCTGCGCGAGCCAGATGAGCGTCCAGGCGATCAAAAAGACTCGGCTGTACTCGGTCTCCCAATACATGAGGACGAGACTTCCCATCCCGATGATCTGCGCGGCGATCGCGACGGGAAAGAGCCGGAGGTTTCGCAGAATCACGCTCGAGAGCGTTCTCGCCGTGAGGCTTCTCGTGCGCGAAATGCCGAAGAATCGCTTCAGAAAATCAAGCGTAATGGCTTTGGTGAGCGGCATCTTTCTCTCCTCACTTCGAAAGCGTCACGGTTTCGCCCGCAACCGAGAGCGCGAGCTTCGCGCCCACGGGCAGCGTTTCGCGCCGAAGCCCGTGTCCGATCGGAAGGCCCGTGAAGATCCGAAGATCCGGCCTCGCCTTCGAGAACCGGGTGATCGCCGTGAGGAAGTCGTAGCCTCCCTGACGGCTCGTCACGCGGTCGGCGCCGAGGAAGTCTCCGAGGAGGACGGCGCGGCAGTTCTCCAACATCCCCGCTTGAGAGAGGTGGAGAAGCGACCGTTCGATGCGCCAGGCGGGTTCGTTCACGTCTTCGAGGAACACCGCGTGGGGACGCCCCGCAAGGCGTTCGGTCGGGGCGTGCGGCGTCCCCGCAAGGGTCGTCAGCATCGTGAGGTTTCCGCCCCAGAGCGTCACTTCCTCCTTCACGAAAGAAAGTTCGCCGATCGATTTCTTTACTCCCCCGGAAAAAACCGCGTCGGGCGTGAAGGAAAGGGACCAGTCCGCGTCCTGGGGTCCGAAGGCCGCCGCGGCGCGCGAGAGCGACGCAAAGGGATCTCCCTCGATTCGGCGGTCCGGATCGAAGTCTCCCCCCACGGGACCGTGGAGCGCCGTGCGCCCAGTATGGGTCCAGAGCGCATTCAAAAGCACCGTGACGTCCGAGTACCCGGTGAGAAGCGCGCGACCCGATTTGAGTTCGTCCCAGGGGAGATTCGGAAGGAGACACTGCGAGCCGAAGCCTCCTCGAAGCGCGAGCGCGAGGTCGGCCTCTTCATCCTTGAGTGCGGAGACGGTGTCCGCCAGACGCAGCTCGTCGGAGCCCGCAAAGCGCGTTTCGACGCTTCGCACGGAAGGAAGTTCGGTGAGTGCAAAGCCCCGGGCGCGGATTCCGGCCGCGATGCGGTCGAGACGCACGGAGTCGAGCACGTTCTCTTCCGTCAGATACTGCCCGGCGGGCGCAAATAGAAGAATCTTGTCCATGGCGGCTCTTTCGTATCAGTTCTGCGGCTCCGCTTCCCCACGGCGCTCGGCAAAGAAGGTCTTGAGAAGCGCCCCCGCCCTTTCGGCCTCCACGCCCTTCGTGACGAAGGGACGGTGGTTGAGGCTCGGAAGATCGAAGAGTCCGAAGACGCTTCCGAGCGCACCCGAACGGGGTTCGGCCGCCCCGAAGACGACGCGCTTCACGCGGGCGTTCCAGAGCGCCCCCGCGCACATGGGACAGGGTTCGAGCGTCACGTAGAGCGTCGCCTCGGTCAAGCGGTGGTTTCCGAGCACGCGCGCGGCCTCGCGGATCGCGAGCACTTCGGCGTGGGCCGTGGGATCCCCCGAGGTGAGCGTGCGGTTGTGGGCGCGCGCGACGATTTCGCCGTCCACCGCCACGACCGCCCCGACGGGCACTTCTTCGAGCGCCTTCGCCTTTTCGGCTTCGAGAAGAGCCTCCCGCATGAAGCGGCGGTCTTCCTCCTCGTCGACGTGAACGGTCGGACGGTTCACGGCGCGGTTCTTTTCCTGCAGCGCCGTTCGCACGGCCGCACGCCGCCGCGCCAGGATTTCGCGGGCGCTCTCGAGTTCGTCGAGAAGTCGTTCGCGCGTGAGATGCGCGGGTCGGTCAATCCTGTTTCGAAGGACGTCGCCCTCGTCATCGAGAATGCCGCGGTCGAGCGCCGCGTCAAGGAGCGACTGAGCGTCCGTCGCGAGCCAATCGCCCTCTTCCGAAAGGAAACGCCCGGCCTCTTCGAGAAAGGCTTCGCGCGGGGCGCTCAAGCCCGCCGACGAAAGAAAGGCGGCGCACAAGACGATCCGCAGGTCTTCGGATTGGGAGAAGAGCCGATCGAGCGGCAGTCCCCGCCGAAGGCTCAGTTCGTTGAAGCGCTCGAGGTCGGGCAGAGAAAACGTGGCCGAAAGGGGCAGCTGATACATGTTGCGCAAAAAAGAGTGACATCTCGTAGGAATGAACCATTCTACCGACCTCGCCGCGCCTAGAATGACGGAGTCATGACTCTTTTGGGAATCCCGCCATGTCGATTCGCGCAGCCAGCCTTCTTCTCTCCTCCGCGCTTATGCTCGGAAGTCTTCTTCCCTCCGGAACGCAGGCGAGCCCCGCAAGCGACGAACTCGCAACCTGCCTTGAAGAAAACATCACCGCGCAGGACCGCCGGGTCCTCGTGCAGTGGGCCTACGTGACGCTCTCCAAAACGAGCGCAGCGAAGGAAATCCAGACGATTCCGTCTTCGAAGGTGAAGAAGGTCGAGGCGCAGGTTGAAAAGACCCTGACGAACCTCGTTCTGAAGCGCTGCGTGAAGCCCGCCGGGAAGGTGCTCCTCAAAGATCCGAAGAACGGTCTCCAGAGCACGCTCGAAACCCTTGCCGTGCGGCTTGCGCGCTCGGAACTCCAAAAGCGGGCGAACCCCGTTCTCCCGATCACGATCACCGACCTTCTCCGCAGATAAGCCATGCCGGAAATCCGCGATGCGGACGCCGCGGTCCGCTACATCGTGTCACGCGGCATTCTTCTCTTTCTCCCCTGCGGCGTGCCCGGGTTTTCACTCTACGAAAACATGGAGCCCGAACTCTTCGAGACGGACGTAAAGTCGCTCAATCCCTGGTACTGGCGCTTTGAATTTGCATACGAAGACGATCTTTTCTACGGGCAGTTCTTCGACGGACGACTCGGCTTCGTGCGCCGCGACCTCTTTCCCGCCTTCGCCGCCCTGCGGCGCGGAGGACGCACGACCGAGGCGATGCTGGAGAGCGACGATCTCACGGACGACGCCAAGACTTTCTACCGGGCGCTTCCCGCCTTCGCCGAGTGGACGCTTCCCGAAGCCATGACGCGGGTTCCGCCGCTTGAAACCCGACTCGAGACGATCGCGAAGGAACTCCAGACGAAGACCCTGCTCTTCACCTCGGGCTTTCGCTACAAGCGCAAGAAGACGGGCGAGGAATACGGCTGGCCCGCGTCCCTTTACGCACGCCCCGACGAAGAATTCGACGGGCCGCTCGCCGATCTTTTCCCGCCTCGCGACGAAGCGCTCGCGCTACTGCGGGAAGCGACGGGTTGGGAGGCGCTCGATGAAGCGAACCGCAAACGTCTCGACGAACTTCTTCTCGGCAAGAAAAAGCGAGGAAAACCTCGGGGGCGTCGTAAGCGCTGACGCCTTATGCCTCAGAGCGGCATCGTCGCCGCCACGGCTTCTTCGAGAAGGCTTTCTACGCGCACGGGGCGCGTGTAGGGACTGTCGCTTCCGTCACAGTGACGCATCCAGTCGTGCGCTTCCTGCAGATAGGCGCTGTCAAAGATCAGAAAGTCGCCTTCGCGCTCAAGGCCCGCTCGGCTGCGGCAGTCGGCGAAGAGTTTGTCGAGCGTCACGTCCGAGACGCTGATCACCGTCGCGATGTGGCGCGAGCGTCCCGGTACGGGCACTCGCACGCGTTGCCCTCTGGGCCCCTCCTCGATCGTGCCGAAGTAGACCGACCATGCAAGCAGAAAGGCCGCGAATTTCTGCTGTGCGGGAAGAATCGCCGTGATCGTGAGACCCATTCGGTCCGAGAGATTGATGAGCTCCTGAATCGAAAGCCAGAGACGAATCACCATGGGATCCTTGAGGAACCCGAGTTCATCGCCGCGCGCGTGCGAAATGCGCACGGTCGTCACCTTGCTGACCGCAAAATACTGTCCGATCTGAGGACGGCGCGTCGCAAAGTTGAGATTTCCCGTCGCCACGCGGTGCGGAGTCGACAGTCCCATGGCGCCCGCGCCCGACTGACCGTCAAGCGTCGCCGCAACGCGGCACGAAAGCCCCGAAACGATCATCTGCATGCCCTTGACGACCGTTCCTTCGATGATGGAATCGCCGGGTTGGAAGTGGTGCAGTTCTCCCGCTTCGCGAAAGTGTCCCCGGACCTCGGGGGGAAGCGGCAACGCAATGAAGGGCATGATCGGCGCGCGCGGTCCGTAGACGCTCGGCCACGTCTGCGTGAAGCGCTCGACCGCGAGTGCGTCGTACCAGGCTTTTGAATAGTTCTTCACGATCGGTCTCCCTTCCCTCAGACGTTGCTCGAAGCGACTTCTTCGAGGAGCGTCTCGATGCGCTCGGGTCGCGTAAAGAGGCTTTCATTGCCGTCCGTCCCGCGCATCCATTCGTGCATGGGCTGCAGCGCGGCGCTCTGGAAAATCCAGAAGTCCCCGTCACGCTCGAGCCCTGCGTTCTGCCGCATGTCGGCGATGAGTTTTTCGAGCGTCACGTCGGAAACGCTCACGACGGTCGCAATGTGACGCGCCCGCCCCGGAATGGGAATGCGAACGCGCTGTCCTCCCGATCCCTCCTCCACCGTTCCGAAAAAGACCGCCATCGCGATGAGAAGCGACGCAAAGCGCATGGGGGCGGGCAAAAGCGCCGAGATGGTGAGCGCCATGCGGTCGGAAAGATTGATCGACTCCTTCACGGACAAAAGCATCCGCATGTTCAAAGGATCGGTGAGCCAATCGAGCCGTTCGGCGTCCAGGTGCGCAATGCGGCGCGTCGTCACCTTGCTCACCGCACGGTATTGGCCGATCTGCGGACGGCGCGTCGCGAAGTTCAGGTTTCCCGTGGCAAACCGGTGGGGAGCGGCAAGTGCCATGAGGCCCGGTCCCGCCTGCCCTTCGAGCGTCGCGGTGATGCGTGCGGAAAGCCCCGATTCCACGAGCTGCAACCCCTTCACCACCGCACCTTCGATGATCGACTCCTCGGGCTGAAAATAGTGAAGCTCCCCGTGCGTGCGGAAGGCTTCGCGCATTTCGGGCGGCAAAGGAAGCGTAATGAAGGGAAGGACGGGGAGGCGCGGGCCGAATTCGTCGGGCCAGTTTTCCGTAAAGCGCTCCGTCGCGAGCGCGTCGTACCAGGCTTTCGAAAAATTTTTCATGGTCCAAATCTTACCGAAGAAAGATCGTTCTGAAAAGAGAGAAAGCTTTGCGGCAAAACAACTTCGAAGGATCTCCCCGGAGACGGCCTTCGATGCTTCCCGCAAAATCGGAAATGCTTCGCTTCTTTTGGAGCCGGAACCGTCCTTCCGTTTGTCTCCGTTTCGTCCTCTGATAAGGGCGAAAGCGGACGAAGACCCGCCCCAATAGTCCGAAAGAGGTACCCCTCCGGCGACTCAGTTCGAGGGCTTTGCTCGGCGTTTCAAGAATGCCACTTTGCAGAGTCCCTGAGAGAGTAAGAACCTACCACCGAAAGGAAGAAATTGACACATCCTAGGGTTAACGCCCAAAAGTCACACCCAAGCACTTGGGTAGTTAGAAAGGAGGAGCTTCCTTAGACTTTCCGCTGTCCTCATAAGACACCTCTTTCGATCACTCAAAAGGAGACAAACCATGTCGGTTCTTTCCCGTCGTTCCTTCCTCGGCGGCGCCACGCTCGGTGCGGCCGCTCTCGCCGGTTCGCCTCTTGCTGCGTTCGCGAGCACGAAGGTTCCCGCCAAGTGGGACGAAACCACGAGCTTCCTCATCATCGGTACGGGCTTTGCCGGCCTCGCCGCCGCTCTCGAAGCCCACGGCCTCGGCATGAAGGCCAATGAAATCATGGTCGTCGACAAGATGCCGAGCCCGGGCGGCAACTCCATCATCAACGGCGGCGCCGTCGCCGCGGCCGGCACCGACATGCAGAAGGCCGAAGGCATCAAGGACAACCCCGACCTGCTCTTCGCCGACATCGTCAAGGCCGGCGGCGGTCTCGCTCATCCGTCGCTCGCCCGCCGCATCGCCGACGAATCCGTTGAAAACTTCTACTGGTTGCGCGACAAGATCGGCGTCAAGTTCAAGGCCGTCACCTTCCACGGCGGTCACTCCGTCAAGCGCTCCCACGCCGTGACGAACAACTCCGGCTCGGGCTTCATCAACCCGATGCTCGCCAAGCTCAAGGAATACGGCATCGAACCGCGTCTGCGCACGATCGTCGACGAAATCATCGTTGACGAAAACAACTGCGTCCTCGGCGTCAAGGCCCGCGTCAACTATCGCTACGGCCGTGAAAAGTCCGGCAAGGTCACGTACATCCGCGCCACGAAGGGCGTGCTCCTCGCTTCGGGCGGCTTCTCGAACAACGTCAAGATGCGCATGTCGCACGACCCGCGCCTCAACGAAAAGTTCGACTCCACGAACCATCCGGGCGCCACGGGCGAAATGATTCAGGAAGCCCAGATGATTGGTGCCAACACCATTCAGATGGACTGGATCCAGATGGGGCCGTGGACCTCGCCCGACGAAAAGGGCTTCGGTCTCGCTCCGCTCTTCGTTGAATCCGCCCTCGGTTACGGCCCGATGATCGACCCGGTCACCGCCAAGCGCTTCATCCAGGAATCCGGCAACCGTAAGGTCCGCGCCGACGCCATCGTCGCCATGGGTCACCCCGCCGTCATCTACACGACGCTGAAGAACGCCGAAACGGCCATCATCGGCAAGAACATGACGAAGGAACTCTATGACCGCGCCGTCAAGAACGGCGTCATCAAGGTCTATCCGGACCTCAAGGCGATGGCCGACGATCTGAAGATCCCGTTCGACGCCCTCAAGAAGACGAACGACACCTTCAACGGCTACATCAAGGATCAGAAGGATCCGGACTTCAACTGCATGATGTTCAAGAACGCCGTGCCCAACGTCGAAGGCCCCTTCCTCGCCGTCCGTCTCTGGCCGCGCGTGCACCACACCATGGGCGGTCTCGAAATCAACGATCAGGCCCAGGTGCTTGACGTCCGCGGCAACCCGATCCAGTGCCTCTACGCCGCCGGCGAAGTCACGGGCGGTGTCCACGGCATGGTCCGCCTCGGCACGGTCGCCGTCGCCGACTGCATGATCTTCGGCCGCATCGCCGCCCGTACGGCGAACGCCTGCAAGGGCTGCGGCAAGTAATCGGCCCTAACAAGGCTTCGGATCCCAAGGATCCGTACTGACAACGTCGCGAAGGGAGCTTCGGCTCCCTTGCGGCGTACCCTTTTTCCTTCCAAGACCCCAAACGAGAAAATGAACAAACTTGCTCTCATTCTCTTTTCCGCCGTCTCGGCTGTCGTGATGGCCGCGGGCAGTGTCCAGGCCGCCGACTTCGGCGCCGACCGCCATGCGGCCAAGGGCCTCAAGTGCGAATCCTGCCACGGACCCGACGCCAAGAATCCGGCCTACCCCGACGAAAAGACCTGCCTGCAGTGCCATAACCGTGACGAACTCGCCAAGAAGACCGAAAAGCTGGAAATCAATCCGCACAAGGCTCCTCACAACGGCGACTGCACGCTCTGCCACATGCAACACGAGCCTGAAGTCAACTACTGCGCCCAGTGCCACAAGGTCTCCTTCAAGATGAAGCACGGCGAATAACCGTCTTTCTTGAACAAAACCTTTCCATTCCCGATCCGGACGACGGTCCGGAACATTGAATTTTTTTTTCGGAGACGCTTCTGCGCCTTCGAAACAGCATCCGAAAAGGACAAAGAAATCATGAAAAAGAGTCTCATCGCCCTCGCCGTGGCTTCCGCCGCCATGGCCGGTAGCGCCTACGCCGCCAACGTTGAAGTCTACGGCTTGATCGACACGTCCCTCGCCTATGTCTACGCCGACCCTGATGCTTCTGGCTATGACGGAGAAGGCAAGTTCACGATGGAAAACGCCCGTGAATTCGGCTCCCGCTTCGGCCTGCGCGGTTCGGAAGACCTCGGCAACGGCATGAAGGTGGGTTTCGTTCTTGAATCCGGCATCAAGTCGGATTCGGGCGAACTCGACCAGGGCGGCCGTCTCTTCGGTCGTGAAGCCCACATCAACCTGACTGGCGACTTCGGCTACCTCGCCTTCGGTCTGCAGCCTGTCTTCGGCAGCACGCTCGGCCAGCACGGCCTCTTCCGCGCCATCGACCCGCTCTTTGCGAACTACACCGAAGCCTTCGGCTCCGGCCACGCCTCCGCCTCCATGTGGACGCGCGTCGACAACGCGGTTTCCTACGTGACCCCGACCTGGGCCGGCTTCACCTTCTACGGCATGTATTCGTTCCAGAACGACAGTACGAAGGAATACAATCCCGGCGCTCGCGAAGGCTCGGGTGAAGTCGACCGTTACGGTGCGCTGGCTGCTCGCTATCAAGCCGGTGCGCTCGAATCCGTCCTCGTCTGGGATATGACGACCTACGGCAATGAACGTACGACTAAGCCGACTGACAAGTATGGTGACAACATCGATCACGGCATGACCACCACCTTCGGCGGCAACTACACCTTTGCCAACGGTCTCAAGGTGCTTGCCTTCGGTCAGTGGTTCAAGGATCAGGAACTCGGCCGTCGCGCCGGCGTGATGTCTGGTGCTCTGAAGGCTCATGGAATCGTTGACGGTTCCGGCGCTGGCAACTACGGCTTCGTCGACGGCTACGGCGTCAGCCTCGGCGTGAACTACCCGATCGGCGGCGGCGTTGCCAAGGCCCAGGTCGCCTATCGCGACATGGAAAACCAGAACGACATCGAATTTAACCGCTGGACGATCGCCGCGGCCTACGACTATCCGCTCAGCAAGCGCACGGCCGTCTACGCGATGACCGGCTACACGCAGGAAAGCATGGAAGGTACGGTCGGCTCTAAGAAAGTTGACGCCGATCCGAGCGGCTACGAATTCACGGTCGGCATGGTCCACCGCTTCTAACGTGTGACTTCGGGCGACGCGGCCGCGTCGTCTGAACCAGACCTCTCAACGACCCTCGACGGGAGACGTCCCATCGGGGGTCGTTCCATTTTCCGCTTTGGGTTCGGCTGATCTCGCCCCTGCAGGACAATCCCCGAAAAAGAACGTTCGTAATTACGCCCTTCGCACGCTACAATGTGCGGCGTGATCAACCCGGCCGGGCGTTTCCTGTCAACCCGTTCGGCCGTTTCATGAGGACCCAACCCATGTGCACTACCATCATCGTCGGCGAACACGCCACCGTTGACGGTTCCTTCCTCGTCGCGCGCAGCGCGGACAGCTCGTCCCTCAAGGCGCAGCACTTCGTCATTCACCCGGCCGTCACCGGCCAGTCGGGCGTCTATTCCTGCAAGGCCCACGGCGGCGTGAACGACTTCAGCTATCCGCTTCCCGAAAACGCCATGCGCTACACGACGGTTCCCAACTGGAAGACCCAGCTGCACGGCGCCGTCGGCTTCAACGAAGCCGGCCTCGGCCTCACGGGCACGGAATCGATCTTCGCGAGCGACGAAGCGCTCTCGTTCGACCCCTACAACAAGGCCTCGGGCATCACCGAAGACGACATCCCGAACGTGATCCTGCCGCGCTGCCGCACGGCCAAGGAAGGCGTCCTCCTTCTCGGCAAGATCATTGAAACGCAAGGTGCGGGCGAAGGCTTCGGCGTCGCCTTCGTCGATCAGCACGACGTCTGGTATCTCGAAACGGGCTCGGGCCATCAGTGGATGGGCGAACGCATCCCGGCCGACAGCTACTTCGCTTCGGGCAACCAGGGACGCCTCGGCTTCTACGATCCCGAAAACGAAAACCAGCTCGCCAGCCCGACCCTCGTCTCGTTCGCCGCGGAAAAGGGCCTCTACGACCCGAAGAAGGGCCCCTTCCACTTCTCCGCCGCCTACACGCGCGACGACGGCCGCGACCGCGTCTACAACGACCCGCGCGTCTGGATCATGCAGAAGATCCTGAACCCCTCGATCGAACAGCCCGTGGACGACGGCCGCAACTTCGCCGTCTACCTCAAGCCCGAAAAGAAGGTTTCGCTCGCCGACATGAAGGCGATCATGCGCGACCACTATGAAGGCACCCCGCACGATCCGTACGGCGAAAACCTGAACGGCGCCGAACCCTGGCGTCCGATCAGCGTCTTCCGCACGTATGAAGCCCACGTGATGGAAGTCCGTCCGAATCTGCCGCTCGCCATCGGCGAAGTCGTGCACGTCGCCTTCGGCATGGCCGACCTCTCGGTCTTCGTTCCCTTCTACCACGGTCTTGAAAGCGTTCCCGAGCAGTACGGCCTCGGCACGGACCACTGCGACAACCGTTCGGTCTACTGGAAGTACCGCAAGGTCCAGACGCTCGCCATGACGAACTATCCGAAGTTCGCCCCGATCGTCAAGAAGGCCTACGGCGACTTCGAAGCCACGATCGACGAAGAACGCCGTCAGTTTGAAGCGCGCTATCTCGAACTCGTCAAAACGGACGAAAAAGCCGCCAACGCCGAGCTCAACCGCTTCAACCTCTCGGTCCTCGCCCGCGCCGAAGCGATCGCCGAAAATCTGCAGAACGATATCCTCACGCAGATGACGGCCGACACCGAAGAGAGAATCGTCTTCAAGAACAACAAGTCCAAGGACTAAGCGTTCGTTTCCGGGCGGCTTCGCGCCGCCCGAATCACCGAGCGGCTCCCCTAGGCGGAGCCGCTTTTCGTTAGAATGTCTCTCCTTACATTTCAGGATCCGCACTTCGAGAGCCTATGGCCCACACTCCCAACAAACCGCTTCGCACCAAGTTCGTCTACCGCCGTTGCCACCCCGGCGACTATCAGGCACTTCGCTTTCTCGTTCGGGAATCCTGGCCCGTCGACATGCGCGATCAGGTCGACGACATTCTGAAGGACGCCCTCACCCATCCGGATTCGACCGCGATCTTCGGGTGCTTCGCCAACGAAGAAGCGGTCGCCTACGCGCAGGTTTCGATGCGTCAGGAATACACGGAAGGAGCTTCGACCTACCCGATCGCCTATCTCGACGCGCTCTACATCCGTCAGAACCTGCGCTCGCTCGGCGTCGGTCAGCGCCTCGTGGACCTCGTCACGACCTACGTGAATTCGCTCGGCATCGAGGAACTCGCCGCCGACTGCCTCTCGAGCGACCTGCAGCAGTTTGAGCTCTACCTGCAGTCGGGCTTCGAAGAAGTCTCGCAGATGACGCACTTCGTCAAGTCGATTCCCCTCAAGATGCGCCGCAGCTGACGATTTCGGCAAAGAAAGTTTGTTAAGCCGTAACAAGTCTTCTCCGACTGTCTTTCCGAGGAACACTCGGTACTACAATCGGAGAAAAGAAATTTTCCCTTCCGACCATCCCATGCACATTCTCATTTCGAACGACGACGGTTATCGTGCGCCCGGCATCCGTGCGCTCGCCGATGCGATGAAGCGCTTCGGACGCGTCACGATCGTCGCGCCCGAGCACAATCATTCGGGCGCTTCCAATTCGCTCTCGCTCAACCGTCCGCTCACGGTCGAACACATCCCGGGCGACAACCTCTACGTCGTCTCGGGGACGCCCTCGGACTGCGTGCACGTCGCGCTCACGGGCCTTCTCGACGAACGTCCCGACCTCGTGGTCTCCGGAATCAACTGCGGCGCGAACATGGGCGACGACACCATGTATTCGGGCACGGTCGCGGCCGCGATCGAAGGCTATCTCTTCGGCGTGCCCTCGATCGCCTTCTCGCAGATCGACAAGGGATGGGCGGAGCTTGAGAGCGCCGCCAAGGTCGCTTCGACCGTCGTCGAGCGCTTTCTTGCGGCCGACCGCGAAGCCGGTCCCGTGCTCCTCAACGTGAACATTCCGAACATGCCGTTCGATCGCCTCCAGGGCATCCGCGCCACGCGCCTCGGGCGCCGCAGCTGCGCGGACGACGTCATCTGTGAGATGAGTCCCCGGGGCTTTCCGATCTACTGGCTCGGCGCCGCGGGCAAGCCCGCCGACGCCGCGGAAGACACCGACTTCTGGGCGACGCAGCACGGTTTCGTCTCCGTTTCGCCCCTGCAGACGGACCTGACGAACCACCGTCAGGTCGCCATGGCTCACGACTGGGTGGGCGGCCATCTTTGATTCGAACAAAAGGAAGATTGCGATGCGCAGATCCAAGATTTACACCGCCCTGCCGGCGCTTGCCGCCCTCCTGCTCGCAGGCTGCTCCACGGTGGACACGACGTCCGTCCCCATGGTCGACCGTTCGAGCTACGACAAGGACACGGCCGCTCCGATTCTCACGAGCACGGCCGACGGCACGGGATCGATGACGCTTCTTACTCCGGGTACCGTCAAGGATTCCGGACGCGTTCACACGGTTGCGCCGGGCGACACGCTCTACAACATCTCGCTTCGCTACGGGTTTGAGCCGCAGGCGCTCGCCACGCTCAACGCAGTGAGCGATCCGACGACCCTTCGCATCGGTCAGACGCTTCGCCTCCCCGTCTCAACGAAGGCCCCCGTCACGACCGCGAATCCGGCCGTCCGCGTTTCGCGCATCACCGATCTTTCGACGAACACCCCCGAGCCCGCCACGACCGAGCCTGACCCCGAAGAAACCAAGACGGCCGCCGCTCCGGTCTCGAGTGACGCCGCTTCCGAAACAAAACCCGCCGCCAAGGAAGAACCCGCGCCGCAGCCGCCCAAGACGGTTCCCGGCACGCGCATGATCTGGCCCGCCAACGGGAAGATCCTCTCGGGCTTTGCCGCCAACGGTAAGGGCCTTGACATCGGCGGCGTCGAAGGCGACCTCGTCGTCGCCGCGGGCGCCGGCACCGTTCTCTTCGTCGGCGAAAACGTAAAGGGCTACGGCAACCTCGTCATCATCAAGCACAGCGACAGCGTCGTGACGGCCTACGGTCACAACCGCAAGATCGTCGTCAAGACGAACGACCGCGTGAAGGCCGGCCAGAAGATCGCCGAAATGGGTTCCTTCAACGGCGTCCCGCAGGTCCGCTTTGAAGTGCGTCTGCGCGGCAAGGCCGTGAATCCCGCCGAGTACCTCCCGGCGCGCCGCTGAGAACTCTTGCGTGAACGTCCTCTGGACGTTCGTGAGGCAGAAAAGACAAGATCCCGGTTCCGACAACGAGCCGGGATCTTTCTTTACGGGCCTCCTTCAGAGCTTTCGCTCGAGGACGATCATGTCGACGAGCAAAACGCCGCCGTCCACGATCGGTTTTTCGTAGTTGTCCGCGAAGAACCGCGGAATGCGGCCGACGCGCACGAAGCCGCGCTTCTCGTAGAAGGGAAGCGTCGCGGGGCTCTCCCCGGTGCCGACGCGCAGGGTGGAAAAGCGGTCTTTGTACTTTTCGGCAACGAACTCGATCAGCGCGCTCGCGTAGCCTTTGCCCTGCTCGGACGGAAGGGTGGCCAAGTTCTTGATTTCGAGAACACCCCCGCCCTCGTCCGTCACGACGCATTCGCTCTTGACGCCGCCGTCGTCCACCACGTACATCTCGCCGCGGTTGAGATAGCGGTCGATCATGCGTTCCTCTTCGTCGGCAAGGAGAAGAAGCAGCAGAAACTTCCTTTTGTCTGCGGTTACTTTCCGAATTTCCATGGCGCAGGACCTTGCGGGAGGATTAACAGAACGTTCGCGTTGGGAGCGCCCCCAATGCGAACCCACTATCTTTCGAAGATCTTACAGAACTTTGTATCGCCACCTGAACTGAACGATCCTCAGAGTATTGAGCATGGTGCAAGTCTGACGCTCCGTCTTCGGGAAAATCGTGTTGAGCGTCTCCGCCAAGTTGAAAGCCGAGCATAGGGATGAGCTGCGTGTCTCTCTAGGGCAGTAGGCAACAAGAGAAAATATTGTGTAGAATCCTAGACGCGACCCTTTATGCAACTACGTCCAGTTGCATTAAATTGTCACAGAGTAGATAATTACATATGACCAAGGCGGAAAAACTTTTGGATAAGTTTCTAAGGGTTCCCGAGCCGAGAGACCTAACGTGGGATGAGCTTTGCTCGATCATGAGGCATTTTGGTTTCTTCTGGGAAAATCCTTCTGGAGGTTCTCACGGATTATTTCGGAATAAGGAAGGCATTGTTATTAAACCGGCAGCGAGACCTCATCCTAACCCTGCCGTGAAGGTATACCAAATCAGAGCCTACAAGGCCAAACTTAAGGAGCTCAAGTTGCTATGAGTGCTTTTTTTGAATATCGCGGGTATAAGGGACAAATTAATTTCAGTAAAGAAGACGGGTGCTTCTTTGGACAAATCTCCGACATTCCCGATTTGATTTTGTACGAAGGTGACTCTCTCGAACAGTTAGAAGAGTCCTTCCAGGAAGCCGTCGACGATTACATTGACAATGCCGCCATTGAAAATCGAAAAGCACACAAACCTTTTTCCGGCACATTAAACGTACGACTCGGAAAAGATTTGCACGCAGACCTTGCCAAAATCGCCGAAAACAAAGGCAAAACAATAAATGCCATTATCAAGGAATTTTGTTCCAAAGAGGCTCAAATCTATAAAAATGGAACTCGTTTCTACAAGTTTCCATCAATGTCCGTTCATGAGGGTCTCACCATGCCAAGCGACCCTCCCTTAAATACTCTACGGGTGCGTCATGAACACCAATACATCGTTGCCAAACCCCGTCCGTGAAGACGGTCTTGTCTTAGACTCAATTTACATTGCCGATAGATCTGACCTCCCCTCTTACAGTCATTATTATCCGGAAGTCACGCTAAATTTAGCTCTTACCGAAGATTTGCTGACACTCATTGTCTCTATTGACATCTGCGTTCGAACAAGCCCCCGGGAAGGAACAGTTATTGCCAGACTATCATCGCACTGTGCTTACAAATTTAGCAACGAGTTAGACCCATCAATTACATCTTCAAGTATTGCCTCAGAAAGATACGGACTGCCTCTCTATCAAAGAAGCGCACAAATTCTCGAGCAATTATTCCAATTAATGTTAACCCACATCTCTCTCCCGATATCAATTTTCCCAACAAAAATCTCGTAAGATTTTATTTTTAATTACAAGGGAATACCAAAAATCATTCAACGCAAAGTGCCACGTTTTTCTGCCCATTTGGAACATTTCCCTTATGGCATCTTTTGCGACACGCTGCGGTACGTCAATAACCCCTGTCTAAAGACAGAGGCTTGATAGCCATTGTGGCCTTCGAGCCTTGATTGACTAGCCTCAGTCCGCCGTAACGGACTACGTTGGTTGGGAATGTATAGGCACCGCGGGATGTAGATCCTAGTCCCGCGCAATGCGGCCGAGGGTTAAAAGCTCTGAGAGGTAGGAGCGGTGCCCCAGGCGAAAACCCCTTTCAACATTGGCGAAGGATCTTTACCGGTCAATAGACCGCGAGGAAACTAACTTGAGAGTATATGTTTTGAACAAACGAGGAGAACCGCTGATGCCGTGTTCGTCAGCCAAGGCACGGATTCTTCTCAAAGAAAAGAAGGCGGTGGTGAAACGGCGCACACCCTTCACCATTCAGCTCACGATCGCCACGGGAGAAACGACGCAGCCCGTGACCCTCGGCGTCGACGCCGGGTACAAGCACGTTGGACTTTCGGCCTCCACCAAAAAGGCGGAACTCTATGCGTCGGAAATCGAACTTCGTCAGGACGTTTCCGAGCTTCTTGCGGGTCGCAGTGCTCTGCGTCACGCCCGTCGATCCCGCAAGACCCGTCACCGTGCTCCGCGGTTCGACAACCGCAAGAGAGATAAGGGATGGCTTGCGCCGTCCGTGG
>OOBV01000109.1_pt1 | contig 81674 bp, 78 predicted proteins | sample 1671731 | NCBI WGS metagenome assembly OOBV01 (sample SAMN06348186, study PRJEB24527) | human gut metagenome | biome: human gut; feature: ankylosing spondylitis patient; material: feces | host: Homo sapiens | place: China | collected 2015-10
GTTTAAGGGGGATATTCTCTCACGTGAGAGAATATCCCCCTTATCCCGTGCAGCGCCTGCGGCGCTGCTACCCCTCCCGCACGGGTGCGGGAGCATTATCAATCCTTTTGATAAATCGCCAGCCCAAACGCCAGTTTGACACTAAGCTCCTGAGCCTGCTCAGCCTTTTGCTGGTCTTTAGCGCCAGTTTTATAATAGTACGGCGTCATACGGAACAAAGATAGAATATCCTCATTACAGGATAAATGAATGATATCGCGCACTTCGCGCGTTTCGACGAGCGTGAAGCCCTCAGTCTCGAGCGGCGTGGGCGGGTTGTCGCGCGGCGTGTCGTAGATGAGCGCTTTGAGCTCCCACAGATGCTCGCGCAGGGGATAGGCGCGCAGAAGATAGCCGCCCGGCTTCAGCACGCGCGCAAATTCCTCCGGCACGAAAGGGGAGAAGATATTGAGCACCTCGTCGACGCTGCCGTCTTCGACCGGCAGGTGCGCGCACGAGGCGACACAGAGCGTGAAGTCCGGCGAGCGCTTCGATGCGTACTGGAGCGCGGTCTTCGAAATGTCGACGCCTAAAAGCTCGCCGTGCTTGCCCGCTTTTTCGATGGCGCGCAGAACGGCAAGAGAATAAATCCCCTCGCCGCAGCCTGCGTCGAGGACCGTCGCCTCCGGCGGCGTGAACTCCGCCGCGGCGTCCGCAACGGCGGCGATGAAGCGGTCGTAATAGCCCTTGTCCAAAAAGTCGCGGCGGGCGCGTACCATGAGCTTGTCATCCCCGTGGTGGCCCTGTGAGGAGTTGAGCAGGAGGTTGACGTATCCGCTCTTGGCGATGTCAAAGCTGTGGTTTTTCGGGCAGAGATAGGCCCCCGCGCGTTTTTCAAGCGCCCCAGCGCAGACGGGGCAGCGCAAATTGACCATCAGAACAGCCCCACCTGCTGCGGCACCTCGCTCCGGCCGAGCGAGCGGAGCTGCTGCTGGTTTTCCTCGGCCAGCGCGTCGGCGATGGCGATCTTGCGGACGATATTTTTCATCGTCTCGTCAAAGAGCGTCCCGTCGCGGTAGTCCGCGGGGAAGATGAAGTCCACGCGCCCCTTGGCGAGCAGGTCCTCCACGCCCGCGCGGTTGCTGTCCTGATACACGGCCACCGCCTGCCCGCCGTAGGCGCGCATCATCTTCATGCACGGCACGTCGGAAAGGCCGTCGCCGATGTAGATCATGTTCGTGAACGGGATGCGCTTGGAGTCGTCGGGCATCGAAGCGTTGAGCTCCTTGTCCTTCGCGACGTCGAGTATTCCCTTGTTGATGCGGTAGACAAACTGGGTCTTGTTTGTGAAGTTGACGTCGAGCTTCGGCCACGAGGCGAGGCCCTCTTCGTTGTAGAAGAATTCACAGGCGTAAATTTCCTTAAATTCGTGGCTCACGCCGCTGCCCTCGATGATCTCGCGCAGGCCGGAGGAGAGCACGTAGTGCTCGATCTCCACGCCCAGCGTTTCGCCGAAGGCGTTGATGCGCGAGAACCAGTCCTGCACGCCGGGGAACAGCTCGATCGCATGCCCGCAGGAGACGAGGTAGTCGCGGTCCAGGCGGATGCCCTTTTTGCGGCACTCCTCGATCATCGTGTACATGTAGGCGAGCAGGCCGTCCATGCGGTTCTCAAAGCCGAAGGAATTCGCGATGCTCCAGAACTCGCCTGGCGTGTAGCCGAGCGAGGGGATGAACGTATAGTCCTGCATGTCGGTCGTGCAGAGGGTCTTGTCAAAGTCGTAGAGAAAGGCGATGATGGGCTTTTTGTTCATGTCGTCTCCTTTTCACCGCGCTGCGGCCAAAGAAAAAATAAAAGGGCGGTCTGAAACCGGCTCCTCTATGGAGCCGGCCAAAACCGCCCTTTTGCTGTTACTCTTCTCCGTGATAGTTGCGGCCGAACTTGAGGTCATCCAGACGGATGGCATGGCTGGCCGTTTCCACAAACGGGCTGTCGTCCGGCTCGAGCTTCTCTGCCTTGGGCTCCTCAGCCTTCGGCGCGCTCTGCTCCTCTGCCGGAGCGGTCTCCTGCGCCTTTTCGGGCGCGGCCTCCTCCGCCGCGGGGCGGAAGGACGCGAGGATATTTTCCTCGATGGCGTTCACGTCGGCCTCGGTCTTCTGCTCGGTCTTTTCGCCGCCCGCGATCTCCTCGGGCGTCAGGTCGGGCGCGCGCTCGATGAGCGCAAGCTGTGCCTGCGCAAGCTCGCGCGTCTTCTGCAAAAATTCCGCCGTCGCGGCCTTGGCCGCGTTCAATCGGCGCTGCTCGAGCTCGACATCGCTCTGCAGCGCGCCGATCTTGGCGCGGGCTTCGTCCTCCGCGCCGGCGAGCACGGCCTTTTTCTTCTCCTCGGCCTCTTCGACCATGGTGTTGGCCATACGCTGGGCGGTCAGGAGGGCGGCGCGCATGGAATCCTCCGTCGCGCGGTACTCCTCCACCTTGTCGACCAGCACCTTGAGCTTGGCCTTGAGGGCGGCGTTTTCTTTATAGAGCGAGGTATAATCGTCGGTCAGCTCGTCGAGAAACTCGTCGACCATCGCCATATTATATCCACCGAAGGCCGCTTTGCTGAAAGCGCGGCCGGAAACTTCCTGCGGTGTCAGCATGCTATCCCACTCTCCGTTTCTTTACAGGTAGAGCCCGTTATTTTCCAGCTCGTCGATCAGATCGCCCATGATATCCACATGATAGGGCGTGATGATGTACGTGTTGGCCGCGACCTTTTTGATCTTGCCCTCGCCCGCGTAGGCCACGCCGGAGAGGAAGTCGATCAGTCTTCTTGCAATGTCCTTGTTCGTGGACTCAAGGTTGATGACCACCGTGCGCTTTTCCTTCAGATGGTCGGCGATCTCGCTCGCGTTTTCAAAGCGCTCGGGCTTGACGAGCACGACCTTGAGCTGCGTGGTCGCGTTGATGTTCACGACCTTGTTGCGGCGGTCCTCCGCCTTGCGCTCGGCGCTGCGGCGGTCGGCAAAGGCGCCCGTGTCGCCGCGGTCTCTCAGATCGGGGAAATCATCTTCATATTCCTCGTCCTCATCCTCGTAGGGGTGAGCCCACTTTTTCAGATCATCCAAAATACCCATGGTATCAAGACCTCCTCGATCAAATCGTATAATTGCGGGCGCCGAAGATCGCCGTGCCGACGCGCACCATCGTCGCGCCTGCGCGCACCGCGTCTTCATAGTCGCCGCTCATGCCCATTGACAGTATATCAAGTGTATTATCATACAATTTGGCATTGATGTCAACAAAAAGTGCATGAACTTTTTCAAAGTAGGGCAGGCTGCCGTGCTCGCCCTCGGCGACCGGCGGGATACACATGAGGCCGCGCACGCGGACATTTGCGCACTTTTTGGCCTCTTCCGCCGCCTGCTCCAGGCTCTCGGGCGCAAAGCCGCTCTTGGCCTCCTCGCCGCCGATATTCACCTCAAGCAGGATATCCTGCACGATGCCCAGCTTCTCGGCCTGCTTGTCGATGGCAGAGAGCAGCTCGAGCGAGCCGACCGATTCGATCATCGCGACCTTGCCAACGACATTTTTCACCTTGTTGCGCTGGAGGTGGCCGATAAAGTGCAGGGGCGCGCCGTCATAGGCGTGCTCGGCGAGCTTTTTCGTCATCTCCTGCTCGCGGTTCTCGCCCAGCACGTCGATGCCCGCGGCGATGGCCTGACGGCAGGCGTCCGCGTCGTTCATCTTGCTCGCGCCGACGAGGGTAATCTCGCTTACGTCGCGGCCCGCCTCTTTGGCGGCCGCGGCGATGTTTGCGCGCACGCGCGCGATGTTTTCAGCAATGCTCATTTCTAATCTACGACCTTTCCGTTATATAGCTCCCCTGCCGAAACGATGACCTCATCGTTCGGGCGCAGGGTGTAAAGGGACTTTTGGCTCTCCGTGGCGGCTTCGATCGTGCCGGGCTCCACCAGACAGTAGTCGCTGCCCTGATAGACGATGCCCACAGGCTTGAAGTACGCCACGCGCCCGACGAGGCAGTAAACGCCTGACACGCCGTTTTCATCCACGCGCAGCGCGTTTTTCGGCACGCGCAGGCCGTCGTATGCGCTGATGATGAGCTCGGCGTTCTGCTCGCGCAGCAGCGTCATGTAGGATAAGTACCGCGTGCTCTTGAGCACGATCAGGCATTTGCCGTTCTCCGCGGCGCTGATGCGCGTGAGCGTGACGGGCAGGTCAAAGCCGACGCCCGACGCCATGCGGAGCGTCAGCCTGCTGTTCTCCTTCAGGGACGCGGCGTCCTCCTCGTTCACGTTCGCGGCGAAGTACCACGCGCTGCCCTGAATGAGCTTGCCCACCGTGGTCGAAACGCTCTGCGGCGCGGCGGACGAAAGCTGCGAGGGCGTCATCGTCTCAAGGGCCTCCGGCGTCAGCACGCTCTCGTACCCGTCGGCCACGGCGCTGTAAGTCCCCGACACGGGCGCTGTGATGCGCGTCGTGCCGCCGCTCGCCGCGCCCGAGAGCGCGGTGATCTGCGCGTTCAGCTCGTCGAGCTTCGCCGTTAAGTCATCGCTGCCGTTGTAGGCGTATTCGCGCTTCAAGACCGTCGTTTTGAGCTGGGGGATCAGCGTGTCGAGCGAGCTGTACGCGCCCGACTCGTAGGCCGCGCGCACAGAGATGATCTGCTCGCGGATGTCGGTATCCAGACGCAGCGCGGTGGCCGCGTCGCTCGAGGCGCTCTTGGCGTACTCAAGCTGCTCTTTCTGCGCGCGCAGTGTCTCGAGCTGCTGCGTGGCGTTCAGCGCGTCGGCCGAGCGGTAGACGGAGGCGATGGTGTCGCCCTGGCCCACGCGCTCGCCCTCGGCGTGCTTGAGCTCGATGAGCGTTTCATTGCAGTCCACGACCTGCTCGTCGCGCACCACGTAGCCTCGCAGGGCAATGGACCGCTCGCTGTGATAGCGGTAGACGAGCGTCGTCGTCTCGGGGCTGACAAAGTAGTTGTAGCCCTGCACGGCGAAATACCCGATGACCGCCAAAAGGAGCAGGATCGTGATGATCTTTGTGGAAACGGATGTAGATTTCATGGCACACTCCCGGATCAGGCGTGCTTACTCCTCGCTTTCCTCCGCGCCTTTGAGGTCGATGGCCGCGATGGGCACGATCGTTGAGATCGCGTGCTTGTAGAGCATCTGCTGCTTGCCGTCGCTCTCCAAGATGACGACAAAGCTGTCAAAGCCCGTGATGACGCCGCGCATCTGGAAGCCGTTGACGAGAAATACCGTCACGCTCGTGCGATTGCGGCGCGCAGAGAGGAGAAATAGGTCCTGAAGGTTTGCGATTTTTTTCATGGCTTTTCTGTCCTTTCTTTTTTGCGGACGGCTTGTCCGCGTTAAAGTCAGGATACGCCATAGGTATGGAGAATTTCTGTCGAAAAAGCGAGGCAATCGGGGAGAATCCTCGTTTTTTTCCAATAAAACCAGTGGATGCTGGGGTCGCGCCGCAGCCACGTGAGCTGGCGCTTGGCATACTGGCGGGAGCGGAGCTTGATCTCGTCGATGGCCTCCTCGCGCGCGGCCTCGCCGTCCAAGTAGGCAAGCGTCTCCTTATACCCGATGGCCTGCATGGCCGTCACGTCGCGGGGAAGTCCGGAATCGAGCAGCGCTCTGACCTCGTCGAAAAGCCCCGCCTCGACCATTTTGTCGACGCGGAGGTCGATGGCGCGCTTCATGTCGTCCCGATCCTCATAGGCAAGGCCGATGCGCACGGAATCGTAGCGCGGGGGGATGAGTTTCGTCTCCGCGTTGTGCTGTGCCATGGTCTTGCCGGTCTCGTAGTAGACCTCGAGCGCGCGGAGGATGCGCTTTTTGTCGTTCAAATGGAGATTTCCGGCGGTCTCGGGGTCGATGCGTCGGAGCTCGACGAACATCGCCTCGCCGCTCTCCTTGTCCCAGCGGGATTCCAACTCCGCGCGGTATCTGCCGTCCTTGTCACCGCCGGCGAAGCCGTGACCGGCGAGCAGGGCATTGAGGTAAAGCCCCGTGCCGCCGACGATGACGGGCTGCTTCCCGCGCGAGAGGATATCGTCGACGCACTTCGCCGCGTCGTCCGCGTAGCGGGCAACGGAGTAGTTTTCCCGCGGGTCGGCGACGCCGACCATGTGATGCGGAATGCCCTGCATCTCCTCCGCCGTCGGCGCGGCGGTACCGATGGCCATGCCGCGGTAGATCTGCATCGAGTCGCAGGAGACGACCTCGCCGCCGAGCATTTTCGCAAGCTCGACACCGAGCCACGTTTTGCCGCAGCCCGTCGGGCCGACGACGCATACGAGTTTCATCTTCTCCCTCCTGCGCTCACGCGCGCTTGAACATTTTTTCCAGCTCGTACTTCGTGAGCTTGGCTTTCACGGGCCGTCCGTGCGGGCAGAACTGCACCTCGCCGCTCTGCACCTTGTCGACGAGCACGCGCAGCTCGCTTAAATCGCTCTTCCATCCACCCTTGATGGCCGCCTTGCAGGCCATCGTGTGCAGCAGCGCGTCGCGCGCGGCGGCGGGGTCGACGGTGTGGGCGGTGACGAGCTTGTCGGCGAGCTCTTCGAGCGCGGGGATGGCGTCGCCGCTGTCGATATCGGCGGGGATGGCGCGCAGGATCAGGCTCCCGCCGCCGAACTCCTCGCACTCAAAACCGAATTCGCGCAGAAGCTCCAAATTCGCCGTGAGCGCGCTGTATTCCTCGGCGGCGAACTCCGCCACGAGGGGAGCGAGCAGGGCCTGACACATCAGTGGCTCCTGGTTGGCCTTCATGCGGTCGAAATTCACGCGCTCGTGCGCGGCGTGCTTGTCGATGAGCCAGACGTTTTTATCCTCGTCCTCGCAGACGATGTAGGTGTCGAGCACCTCGCCCGCGATGCGCCACGGCGCGGCGGACGGGGGAACGAACGTCGTCTGCTCGATCTCGGGCTCTTCCTGCTTCGCAGGGGAAAACACGGGGACGGCGGGCGCTTCCGGCTCGGGCTCTGCCGCAGTCTCCGCCGCCGGTCCGATGATCGGGCCGGTCACGACGGGGCGGGCGTCTTCCTCCGGCATCGGCAGCGTGACGACCTCGTCGTCATGGTTTTCCACAGAATGGACAGACTTTTCCACAGGCTGTGACTGCTGTGCTGACAGTACTGGCGCGGACGCGGGCGTTTCATGGCGCACATAGTCGGAAAGCGCCGCTTTGCCGCCGCTCTGCGTGTCGATGGCGGGCACTCTCGTCTGCCACTGCGGGGCGGGCGCGGGCTTCACCGGCGCGCTCTGCGGCGCGGACACGGGACGCGCACCGGCAGGTGTATAGGCGGGCTTTTCCGCCGTCTTCCGGCTCTCGCGGTACTGCTGCGAGGTCATGTTGGCGAAGAAATCGCCGCGCGGATTCTGTACTTGAGACGCGGGCTTCGGCTGGGGGCGCTCGGCCTCCTCGCGCTTGTCGAGCGCGGCCATGACCGCGTGGTAAACGAGATCAAACACGCGCTTTTCGCCCACGAACTTCACGATGGTCTTGGCAGGGTGGACGTTCACATCCACCATGTCGCGCGGCAGCTCGACGAGCAGCACGCAGCCGGGGAACTTGCCCTTCATCATGCGGTTGGAGTACGCTTCTTCGAGCGCGGCGGTGAGAAGCTGGGATTTGACGAGCCGCCCGTTGACGAAAAACGTCTGCATGCCGCGCGTGCCGCGCGAGGCGATGGGCGAGGTCACAAAGCCCGTGACGCCCATGTCGCCGTCCGCGCCCTTGACCTCAAGAAGCGAGAGCGTGAACTCACGTCCGAGAGAGGCGTAAATGGCGGAGCGCAGCGCGCCGTCGCCGGGGGTCAAAAGCGTCTGCGTGCCGTCCTTGATGAGCTTGAACGACACCTCCGGATGCGAGAGCGCAAGGTGCCCGACAAGGCCCGCGATGGCCGTGGCCTCCGCGCTGTCGCGCTTCATAAACTTTAAGCGCGCGGGCGTGTTGTAGAAGAGGTCGCGCACGATGATGCTCGTGCCTTCGGGGCAGCCCGCGTCCTCGACCATGCCGGGGACGCCGCCCTCTAAGTGAAGCTTCGCGCCGCTGAGCGCGCCGCGCTCGCGCGAGAAAATGTCGAGCCGAGAAACGGAAGAGATCGCCGCGAGCGCCTCGCCGCGAAAGCCCAGCGTGCCGATGGCGGCCAAATCCTCCGCCGTGCGCAGCTTGCTCGTCGCGTGGCGCAGAAAAGCCGTCGGCAGCTCGCTTGGCGCGATGCCGCAGCCGTCATCGCTGACGCGAAGATAGGTCATGCCGCCGTTTTTCATCTCCACCGTCACGCTCTGCGCGCCGGCGTCAATGGCGTTTTCCAGCAGCTCCTTGACAACGCTCGCAGGGCGCTCGACCACCTCGCCCGCGGCGATGAGGTCGGCGACATGCGGCGATAATTGCTGAATATGGGGCATTGATTTCCTCCTTTTAGGAAGCGATGGTGAAAAGGGAAAGGGCATTGACGAGCATGTGGAGCAGGATCGACGTCCACAGCGTGCCCGAATGCTCATACGCCCAGGCAAACACAAGGCCGGGCACAAGGTATTGCAGCATCAAAATGAGATAGCCTAAGTCCCAGTTGGACACCGCCGCCGTCCACACGTGTAAAAACGCGAACAGCGCGCAGGAGAGGATATAGGCGAATATTCTGCTCTTTTCTTTGAGACACCCGAACACGAGGCCGCGGAAGAGCACCTCCTCCACAAACGGCGCGAGCAGCACGACGATCAGCGCCGTCATGCGCGGGGCGGAGGCCACCTGCGCGGCGATGGTCATGTCGTTTAAGTTCGTGCGGCTGTTAAAAAGCACGTTGCACACGCGGAATATGAGCTCGTTCGCGCCGTAGAAGACGAGAAGTCCCAATAAAAGCGTTGAAAGCGAGCGGTTCAGGTTGTCTAAAAACCGGCCCGATGTGTGCGCCAGATACGAGTGGAACAGCAGCACTGTGACGGCGAAGAGCGTGTAGTAATAGAGCACATTGCGCAGGGAATCGTTGATGGTGGTGTCGAGCACGACCTCCAGAAGGTCGAATATTCTTGTTGCCAAAAGCGGCATCACCAGAAGATAGACGAGGAAGAAGATCGTTCCGGCGACGCGCTCGGTGCGGTTCATGCCGCCGGAGGCGGTTTTCTTTTTTGCCATGGGGAGACCTCTTTTCCGGGGAAATTACGAAAGCTTCTGCTTGAGCTCGTAGAGGAGCTGCATCGCCTCGATGGGGGACATCGTGTCGGGCTGCGCGCGGCGGATGGCCGCGAGTACCTCAGCCTCGCCGATCGCGTCGAGACTGACCTGCTCGGTCTCCTCGCGGGGCTTTGCCTGATACGCGCCGCCCTGCTCCAGCTCTTTTAAGATGACGTTCGCGCGCTTGACGACCTCGTTCGGAAGGCCCGCTAACTTTGCGACCTCGATGCCGTAGCTGCGGTCGGCGCCGCCGGGGACGATCTTGCGCAGGAAGATGAGCTCGTCGCCGCGCTTTTTGATGGAAATGCTGTAGTTCTTCACGCCGGGGAGCACGCCCTCAAGCTCCGTGAGCTCGTGATAGTGCGTGGCGAACAGCGTCTTCGCGCCTAAGCGTTTCGGGTCGGCGCAGAATTCGAGCACCGCGCGGGCGATGCTCATGCCGTCGAACGTCGACGTGCCGCGGCCGATCTCGTCGAGAATGAGCAGCGAGCGTGGCGTTGCCTGATGCAGGATCTCGCTCACCTCGGTCATCTCGACCATGAAGGTCGACTGGCCGCCGGCTAAGTCGTCGCTCGCGCCGATGCGCGTGAAGATGCGGTCGACCACGCCGATGCGCGCGCTCTTGGCGGGCACGAACGAGCCGATCTGCGCCATGAGCGTGATGAGCGCGACCTGACGCATGTAGGTCGACTTACCGGCCATGTTGGGGCCGGTGATGATGGCGGCGCGGTCCTCGCGCTCGCCCATATAGGTGTCGTTCGGGACGAAGAGCGCGTCCTTGAGCACGCGCTCGACGACGGGGTGGCGGCCGTCGTGAATTTCGATGACGCCGCTGTCGTCCACGCTCGGACGGCAATAGTTGTTGTTCACCGCGACGGACGCGAGCGAGCAGAGCGTGTCGAGCTCGGCGATGAGCCCCGCCGCGCGCTGGATGCGCACGCTCTCGGCGGTGACGGATTCGCGCAGGGCGGTGAAAATTTCAAATTCGAGCGCCTTGTCGCGATCTCCCGCGGTCAGGATCTCCTGCTCGAGGTTCTTGAGTTCTTCGGTAATGTAGCGCTCGCCGTTCACGAGCGTCTGCTTGCGGATGTAAGTGTCGGGGACGAGGTCCTTGAACGAATTCGAGACCTCGATATAGTAGCCGAAGACCTTGTTGTAGCCGATCTTGAGCGTGCGGATGCCGGTCTTTTCCTTCTCGCGCGTCTCGATGTCGGCGAGAAGCCCCTTGCCGCCCGACAAAATCTCGTGCAGGCGGTCGACCTCGGCATTGAAGCCCTTGCGGATGAAGCCACCCTCGCGCACGGAAAACGGCGGCTCGTCGATGAGCGTGTCGCGGATGCTCTGCGCCACGTCGGTGAGCGTGTCGAGCTCGTTGTCTAACTCATGCAGCCTGCCCGTCGTGAACGCCGTAAGCTGGGCTTTGACCTCCGTGATGCGCTCGATGGAGTTGCGCAGCGACGCAAAGTCGCGCCCGCCCGCCGTGCCGTAGGCAATGCGGCCGATGAGACGCTCCATGTCGCTGATGCCGGAGAGCGATAGAATCAGCTCTTCGCGCGCGACGGTGTTCTTCGTCAGCGCCTCGACCGCGCCGAGGCGGCGCTCGATGGCCGCAACATCGCGCAGTGGGCGCGTCAGCCACGCGCGCAGATTGCGCGCGCCCATGGCGGTCTTCGTCTTGTCGAGCACCCAGAGGAGGCTGCCGCGCTTTTCCTTGGCGCGGATGGTCTCGGTCAGCTCCAGATTGCGCCGCGCGGAGAGGTCAAGCTCCATGAAGCGGCCCTGCTCGTAGTATTCTAAATCCTTGATGTAGGAAAGATCGGTTTTCTGCGTCTCGTGCAGGTACGAGAGCAGTGCGCCCAGCGCGAGCGACGCGGCCGGATTGTTGCGCGGAAGGCTTGCAAAGCGCTCCTCGCCAAACTGCGCGCGGATGGCTTTTTCGCACGCTTTGAGCTCAAAGCGGTTCTCGCCGCGCTCGACCGCGCAGGACAGCTTATCGCGAAGGTATTCGACCAGCTCGCCGTTGTCGTAAGCACCCGCGCTCAGCACCGCCTCGGCGGGGGAGAAGCGCGAGAGCTCGTTGTACAGATGCTCTGCGCGGTCGTCGCCCGAAAAGGCGGTCACGTGCGTGTGGCCGGTCGTCATGTCGCAGAAGGCCGCGCCGGCGTTCTGCCCGTCCAAAAAGATGCCGCAGAGGAAGTTGCCGCGCCGGTCGTCGAGGCATGCGCTGTCGATGACCGTGCCGGGCGTGATGACGCGGATGATATCGCGCTTGACAAGGCCCTTGGCGAGCGCAGGGTCCTCGGTCTGCTCGCAGATGGCGACCTTGTAGCCCTTGGCGATCAGGCGCGCGATGTAGGCGTCGCTCGAATGGTAGGGGATGCCGCACATCGGCGTCTGATCCTCCGCCGCCTTGCCGCGGTCGCGGGTCGTCAGCGTCAAATCGAGCTCGCGCGAGGCGAGCTGGGCATCCTCGTTGAACATCTCGTAGAAGTCGCCCAAGCGGAAAAAGAGGATCGAATCCTTATTCTGTTCCTTGATCTCCAAATACTGCTTCATCATCGGCGTGATCTCGGCCATGATCCGTCCTCGCTTTCTTTCTCTCTAAAATCTGAAATTTACACGGTAAAGTCGGAGCCCGCGGGCATTTCGCCGAGGCGGTCGCCGAGCTTACGTTTCAATCTTTCATAGGCTTCCTTGCCCGTGCAGTGGCCCGTGAAGTAGTGCGCGACCTTGTCGCCGCGCAGCTTTTCGCCCACGGCGTCGACCAGCTCGTCCGGCTCGCTCTTGCCGAGCGAGGGGTTATAGAGGTGGAAGCCCGCAAACACCGCGTCGGGCGCTCTGCCGAGCACGTCCTCGGCGCTTTTCAGGATATTCACGATGCCGCAGTGCGCGCAGCCCGCGAACAGCGCGGTCTTGCCGTTTTCCGTGACCAATAGATCCTGCTCGTGGCGGAACGTGTCGCGCGGATAGTCCTCACCGATCTTCTCGCGCAGCGTGTCGTTCGCGCCGCTCCACAGCTCGCGGCCCGGAACGGCGGAGAAAACCGTCAGTTCTTCGTCAAGCTTCTGCACGCCATCGCAGAGAACGAAGCGGTCCTCGTAATTCTTGAGCACCGCGTCCATGCCGATGTAGGCGCACTTGCTGGGCGTGACGACGTAGTACTGGCCCCAGACGACCTTCTGCATATAGACCTTGGCGCGGTCATTCAGCTTCAAGAACGCTTCGAGGCCGCCGCAGTGGTCGTTGTGCGCGTGGGACAAAAAGGCGATGTCGACCTGCGTCAAATCGACGCCGAGCGCCTTGGCATTGTCGATAAACTGCGCGTCGGGGCCCATGTCGAAAAGAATTTTGTGCTTGTCGGTCTCAATATACATCGACAGGCCGTGCGCGCAGGCGACGGCGTCTCTGCACGTGCTGTTTTCCATCAAAATGACGACTTTCATCAAAAAGCCCCCTTTTCTTTATTCCTCTACCGCTTCGCCGTAGAGCGCCCAGGTGTTGCTGTCGGTGATCTTCGCTTTGGCAAATGTGCCGATCAGGGCCTTGTCGCCCTTCATGCGCACGAGGCGGTTGCCCTCCGTGCGCGCGGCGAGGGGGAAGGCCTCGTCGTCGCTCTCGCCGTCGACCAGCACCCTGACCGTCCTGCCGATGTAGGCTGCGTGCTTTTTCGCGCTGATGGCGTTCTGCGCGTCGACGAGCTTTTCAAACCAGACCTGCTTTTCCTCGCGCGAGACGGGGTCGTCCATCTTCGCCGCCGGCGTGCCGGGACGCGGGGAGAAAATAAAGGTGAAGAGCGCGTCGAACTGCGTCTTTTCTACAAGATCGACAGTCTGCATCGCTTCGTCCTCGGTCTCTCCCGGGAAGCCGATGATGACGTCGCTCGTGAGCACCATGCCTGGCATGACGCTTCGCGCGTAGGCGATCATTTCCTCGTACTTTGCGCGCGTATAGGGGCGGTTCATCGCTTTCAGAACGCGGTCGCACCCGGACTGGACGGGGAGGTGGAGCTGCTTTGCAACGTGCTCGCAGCGTGCCATCGTGTCGAAAAGTTTGTTGGTCGCGTCCTTCGGCTGGCTCGACATAAAGCGGAGCCAATAGTCGCCGGGAATGGCGTTGATGGCGGCGAGCAGGTCTGCAAAGTCGTAATCGGTGCCCAAGTCCTTGCCGTAGCTGTTCACGTTCTGGCCGAGGAGGGTGATCTCCTTGTAGCCCTCGGCGATGAGGCCGCGGCATTCCTCGATGATCTTCTCCGGCTCGCGGCTGCGCTCGCGGCCGCGGACGTAGGGCACGATGCAGTACGAGCAGAAGTTATTGCACCCGTACATGATGCTCACCCACGCGCGCACGCCGCCCTCGCGCACGATGGGAAGGTCCTCGGCGATGCGGCCATGCTCGTTCTCGATGGAGAAAACGCGCTTATTCTTCGTGTACACCTCGTGCAGCAGCTCGGGGAGCCGCCATTCGGCCTGCGGGCCGAGCACAAGGTCAACGTGGTGGTAGGAATTTTTTACCTTGTCGGCCACGACCTTCTGCTGCGCCATGCAGCCGCAGAGGCAGATGATCTGGTCCGGCTTGGCGGCCTTCGTGTGGCTGAGGCGGCCCAAGTGGCCGTAAACGCGCTTTTCCGCGTGCTCGCGGATGGCGCAGGTGTTGAGCAGGATGACGTCGGCCTGATTTTCGTCGCGCGTGAGCTCGTAGCCCATCTCGCGCAGCATGCCCATGAGCACCTCGCCGTCTGCCACGTTCTGCTGGCAGCCGAACGTGTCGACCAGCGCGAGCGGCGTGCGGGTGCGGCGGTCGTTCATCTCGCGCATCTTGCGCGTAAATTCCTTCTGACGCGCGAGCTCCTGCTCGCTGACGATGACTTCTTTGCGTTCCAAGGGATGTTTCCTCCCGAATCTCGATAGTTTAGCAATATAGTATATCATGTTCGCGAGAGCGTGGCAAGGCCGCAGCGCGGCTTCCGGCGCGAAAAATCCACAGCTTTTACAATTCCGGTGACTTTTCCGCACCCGTGTGGTATACTATGGAAAACCTGAACTCCAAAGGAGGGCTTTCCATGGCGGCGTTTTATCAAAAATTTCTGCGCAAGCATCTTGACTTATCGTCTCTCAGCGTGATGCGGCGGGAGGACAACGATCCCTATTTCTGCACGCCCAAGGGCGCTTCTATCTTCGGCTGGGCGGGCGTGGACGGCATCCACTTCTGCTTTGTCCGCGGTTTTGGCGAAACGGTCTTCGCCATAAGCCCGATGAACGGTGGCAAGGACTGCGTGCACGTCATCGCGCGCGATTTCAACGATTTTCTGCGCCTGCTGCTCGCGACCGGCGACAGTGCGGCACTCGAGCAGGCGTGGCAGTGGGACGAGGCGCAATTCGACGCCTTCCTTGCCGAGAATCCGCCGACGGACGAGCAGAAGGCGGTGCTCTCGCAGATTTCCACAGTCTTTTCCCTCACGCCGATGGAGCGGCCGTGGCAATACCTGCGCAAGCTGCAAGCGGAGTTCGATCTCAGCAAGCTCAAATTCACCGAGGACTTTTATGACCCCGAGATGAACGGCGACGCGCCCGAAAGAGTCGAGGAATGGAAGGTCTACTTTGACGGCAGCTTTTGGGGCCACCACGGGCGCGAGCGCGCGGGCAGGGAAATGCCTGTACAAAAGTGGTTTTCGTGGGCGGGGCGCGACTGGTTCGTGCCGTCGGTTTACGTTTGTTCAAAGGGCATTGTCGTTGATTTTTGTATGCGCGCGGAGGCTTCCGCGCTGCGCGGCTTTATGGAAAAGTGGGGGATCGATCCCGAAAGCGACGAGTCCATCGACTTCTCGCGCGACGAACGCGAACAGATGGAGCGCGAGCACCCGCTCAGCCTCGATTTTACCCCCAGCCTCACCTTGAACGGTGCGAAGCTCCGCACGAGCCACGGCTGCGGCGTCATTTTCCTGCCGGAGCAGCCCGGCTTCTGCGCCGACGCAGAGCCCGCCATGGCGCACTACGGCCTCGACCGCGCGTATGGCTGGAGCATCTGCCGCGCGGCGTTTCCGTTCGTCACGAAGCGCGCGCCGAAGCTCAAGTCGCTCGCCGTCACGATGACGGCGGACGAGGTGCGCGTCCCCGGCCCGCGCTTTCGCGCGGATAAGGCGGGCGATACGTTTGCCTTCTCCTACCGCGGCACAGAGTATACGCTCGCCGTACAGGAGGTCGAGCCGCAGGAACTGCCGCGCGAGCGGATGAATCTCGACCCGCGGTTCGACTATCCGACGCATTTCACAGCCATCAGCTTTACGCTCACGCCCGAGCCGCCGGAACACTCGATCTTCGTCGAGGACTGCGTCGAAAACGACCGCCCGCGTCAGGTCAAACGCGAGACCGCTTCCTTTGCGCCCGAGGCGCAGAACGACTTCTGCTTCGGCATCATCGGCGGCGCGGACGGGCCGACGGCCATCGTTGTGGGCGAAGCGGCGCAGGGGAAGCTTCACACTGCGTGCTCGTCGCTGCACTTTGCGGCGGTCGACCACGTCGACTGGCGCATCGGCTTCCGCGAAACACCGTGGGAAGCAGGGACGTTCGACCTCCTCTAACTCACTTTTTCTGTGATTTCCGGTACTCCGTCGGCAGGACGCCGAAGGCCTTGTGGAATTCGGTGGAGAACTTGCTCTGGCTCTCGTAGCCGACGGCGCGCGCGACCTGCGCGACGTTCTCGTCGCCCTCGAGCAGCAGCTTTGCCGCGTGCTGCATGCGGTGCTCGCGAATGTGCGAGGCGAGCGAGCTGCCGTAGACGGACTTGAAGAGCGCCTTCATCGTCGAGGGGTTCATCAAAAAGCGGCGCGACAGCTCGTCGATCGTCGTGCGGCTGTCTAAGTGCTGCGTCAGGTAGTCGTGCACGGCGCGGATGGTCTCGATCTGCTCACTCGTGCCGCCGCCCTCGTACACCTCGGCGTCGAGCGGGGGCAGGTGCGGCGCGCCGGTGGCGGCCTTGCTCTCCTCCTCGGGACAGGAAATCTCCATCGTGCGCTCGATCATGCGGTGCAGCAGCTGCGCCTGCTCGTTTTCCGCAGCGCGGTAGTAGACCTCCTTCCCCACGCGGCGCGAGACGAGAAGTCCGCTCTCACGCAGCTGCCTCAAATGGTGCGACACCGCGGGCGAGCTCATGCCGACCATCGCGGAGAGGTCGATGACGCACTCCTCGCAGTGGCACAGCAGCCAGAAAATGCGCACGCGGCTGCTGTCGGAGAGCTGCTTGAACACGTCCGCCACGGTCTGGAAGCTGCCGATCGTCTCCACCGATTCCTGCAGCTCCCGCATCGTGCCCTCGTCGCTGTGCTGGTGGGGTAAATGCACTTCGCTCATCGTTGTTCCGCCTTTCTTTTTGGGGCCTGCGGGCGCGTCCGTATCCCGTTTGGAAGTTTGTTTCGCCCGAACGGAAGAGACATGCGTGCAGCCCTTGACTTTTGCCTTTGCGGACATTATAGTACGGTCATCAAGATTAAACAAGCACTTAATCGTTAAATATTTTGTGCCGAAAAGGAGAAACATACCATGAAAAAGACCTATCAGATCGAAGTCGACTGCGCCAACTGCGCCAACCTCATGGAAGAAGCCACCAAGAAGACCGAGGGCGTCGCCGACGCCGTCGTGAACTTCATGACCCAGAAGATGACCGTCGAGTTCGCCGAGGGTCAGGACCCCAAGGCCGTGATGAAGGCCGTCCTCAAGAATTGCAAGAAGGTCGAGGACGACTGCGAGATCTATCTGTAAGAGAGCTTCTCCCTCTCACGCCCCGGACGAACGCACCGGGGCGCTTTCTTAGGCAAAACTCAAATTCTCCCCCTTCAAGGAGGTCATCTTTATGACGAAAAAGCAAAAAAAGATGCTTTACCGCATCCTGATCGCGGCGGTGCTGTTCCTCGCCGCGAAATTCATTCCCATGCCGATGCTCGTCTCCACCGCGCTCTACTTCGCCGCCTATGTCACCATCGGCTACGACATTCTGCGCAAGGCCTTCAAGGGCATCTGCAACCATCAGGTGTTCGACGAAAACTTCCTGATGGCGGTCGCCACGATCGGCGCCATCGCGCTCGCCATCTATGAAAAGAGCGGCGACTATGCCGAGGCCGTGGCGGTCATGCTCTTCTACCAGATCGGCGAGCTGTTCCAGAGCTACGCCGTCGGCAAGTCCCGCCGCAACATCACGGCGCTCATGGACATTCGTCCCGACTACGCGAACATCGAGCGCGACGGCAAGCTCGAGCAGGTCGACCCCGACGACGTGGCCGTCGGCACGGTCATCACCGTCCAGCCGGGCGAGAAAATTCCTATCGACGGCGAGATCGTCGAGGGCGCGTCCACGCTCAACACCGCGGCGCTGACGGGCGAGAGCCTCCCGCGCGACGTGACGACCGGCGACGAGGTCATCAGCGGCTGCATCAACATGACGGGCGTTTTGAAGGTCAAGACAACGAAGGCCTTCGGCGAGTCTACGGTGTCCAAGATTTTGGAGCTGATGGAAAACTCCAGCTCGCACAAATCCCGCTCCGAGGCGTTCATCTCCCGGTTTGCCCGCGTCTATACTCCCGCCGTGTGCTACAGCGCGCTGGCGCTGGCCATTCTTCCGCCGGTCATCAATCTTTTGATGGGCAATGCCGCCTCCTGGGGCGTGTGGGTCTACCGCGCGCTCACGTTCCTTGTCATCTCCTGTCCCTGCGCGCTGGTCATCAGCATCCCGCTCAGCTTCTTCGCGGGCCTCGGCGGCGCAGGACACGAGGGCATTCTCATCAAGGGCTCGAATTACTTAGAGGCGCTGTCGAAAACCAAGATCGTCGTCTTCGACAAGACCGGCACGCTCACGCAGGGTGTGTTCGAGGTCACGGGCGTGCACCACAGCCCGATGGAGGACCGCAAGCTGCTTGAATACGCGGCACTCGCCGAGTGCGCGTCCTCGCACCCCATCAGCAAGAGCTTACAGAAGGCCTGCGGCGTGGAGCTCGACCGCTCCCGCGTGACGGACATCGAAGAGCGCAGCGGCCGCGGCGTGGTCGCGACCGTGGACGGCCACAGTGTGGCCGCGGGCAACGGCAAGCTCATGGATGAGCTCGGCGTCAAGTGGCAGGAGTGCCGCAGCGTCGGCACGATCGTCCACATGGCGGTCGACGGCGAGTACGCCGGCCATATCGTGATCTCCGACGTGGTAAAGAGCGACGCGCGCGATGCCATCGCGGCCCTCAAGCGCGCGGGCGTACAGAAGACCGTCATGCTCACGGGCGACATCAAGAAGGTCGCTGACCATGTGGCGCAGGAGCTCGGCGTCGACGAAGTGCACGCAGAGCTGCTCCCGGGCGACAAGGTCGCGCGCCTCGAGCGCCTGCTGGGTGAAAAGGGCAAGGATGACTGCCTCGCCTTCGTCGGCGACGGCATCAACGACGCGCCCGTGCTCTCCCGCGCGGATATCGGCATCGCGATGGGCGCGATGGGCTCCGACGCCGCCATTGAGGCCGCGGACGTCGTGCTGATGGACGACGATCCGATGAAGATCGCCAAGGGCATCCAGATCTCGCGCAAGTGCATCCGCATCGTGTACGAGAACATCGTCTTCTCGCTCGGCGTGAAGCTGACGTGCCTGTTGCTCGTCGCCATCGGTATCGCCAACATGTGGATGGGCATCTTCGCCGACGTCGGCGTGATGGTCTTAGCGGTTCTCAATGCAATCAGAGCGCTGCGCACTTCAAAAAACTGACAAAGTCAGTTTTTTGAGCAGAATTTCACTGCGCTCAGCGCACGCGCCAAAGGCGCGCACGTTCGCTCCGTGCAAAGTGTTTTTTGGCACGCACATGTCGTTCCAAAAAACGATTTCAATTTATTTGCGCCGTGCGCGGCGCAAAGTCTGCGACGCTTATTTTGCGGGCGGCAAAGTCTGCGAGGCTTATTTTGCCATACGCGGCGCTTGGGCAGCCGTTAGCAACTCTGCTGCTTTACGGATGCCGCATACCCCTTGCGGGTAAAACTCTGCGAGGCTTTTTTCAGCAAAAAAGAGGACGGCATTCGCCGTCCTCTTTTTGTTGTGCATTGCAATGCATGCTTTCTTTTCGTATAATGACCGTATCAAAACGATTTTGGAGGACACCACCATGAAGGTCAGCGTGATCCAGATGAATATGCGCTCGCTGGAGAGCAAAGCGAACTTTGACCGCGCGGAGGCGCTCGTGCGCCGCGCTGTCGGGGAAAACGGCCCCGACGTTGTCGTCCTGCCCGAGACGTGGAACACAGGCTTCATGCCCGCAGGCGACCTTGCCGCGGCGTGCGATGAAAACGCGAAAGCCGTGCGCGCTCGTTTTTCCCCGCTCGCGCGCGAGCTGAATGTCAACATCGTCGCGGGAAGCGTGTCGAACAACCGCGGCGGGCACATCTACAACACCGCCTGCGTCTTTGACCGCGCGGGCGCGTGCATTGCCGAATACGACAAGACCCACCCCTTCACGCCGATGGGCGAGCACGAGGTCTACACCCCCGGCGACCACCTCGTCACCTTCACGCTCGACGGCGTGCGCTGCGGCCTTCTCATCTGCTACGAGGTGCGCTTTCCCGAGCTGTGGCGCACGCTGGCGCTGCGCGGAGCGCAGGTCATGTTCCTGCCCGCTCAGTGGACGGCGGCGCGCCAATACCACTGGGAGACGCTCACCGCCGCCCGCGCGATCGAAAACCAGCTCTTTGTCGTCTCGTGCAACGCCTGCGGCGAGCGCGACGGCACGCTGTATGGCGGTTTTTCGCGCATCATCGACCCGCTGGGCGCGGTCTTAGCCCAAGGCGGCGGGGAAGAGGAGATCGTCACCGCCGACTTGGACCTTTCCTCCATCGCGCCCCTCCGCGCCCGCGTCCCCGTTTTCCACGACCGGCGGCCGGAGCTCTACCGCCTGTAAAGCGACAAAAAACGACAGCAAAAGAGACATCAACAGAAATGAAGATCACCCTGCTTGCATCGCTTCTCGTCATGGCGGCGTATTTTCTCCTACTGTACGCCGGCGTCGGGCTCATTCAGGAGAAGAAATTCTTCTCCTCCGCGCCGCGTGAGGTCTTCGCCGCCGTTCCTGAGAGAAAAGCCGAGCGCTTCCGCGGCGCGCATATCCTCGGCTGGTGCCTCGGCATCTTGGCGATGCTGCTGTTTCTCGGCGCGGCAGTCCTCGCCGCGTGGGACGGCGTTCGGAACGGTTTCACCTTCGGCGCGTTTTTCACGCGGTATCTCGTGATCCTCTATGTCATGGAGGCCTACGACATTCTCTTTTTCGACTGGGTGCTGCTGTGCCATTTGAACTTCTTTCCTCATTTTTACCCCGAGGTCAAGGGCATCGCTGCCCCGCAGCTGTTCGGGTACAACAAAAAAGCGCATCTTACGCACTTTCTGCTCTACATCCCCCTCTCCGCCGCCCTCGCGTGGGTTTGCACGCTTTTCTGAGGGGCAATTTCACATCAAAACTTAACAGGACAAGGAGATGCGCACGATGAACCGCAAAAAGAGAAAAACGGCCCTCATTCTTCTGCTCGCCATCCTCTGCGCGATCGTCCTGCTCGGCATCCGCGGGACGCGAAAAACCATCGACAAGACCGTCCCCGCAAGGGTCTACGAGGACAACAGTACGACTTACGCGCCCTCCTCCATCACCATTTCCGGCACGCTCAGGAAAACACGGTCTTCCACTGACTTCGTCGGGACCTTTGCCATGGACGGCTACGAGCCCTCGTGCAGAGACGGCGTCGAAGCCAAGATCAACTGGGGGGACAACGAGTATCCGATCCTCACATTTTTCTACGCGGGCAACTTTTCACAGCTCGACGTGAAAAGCATCGACATCGACAAAGACATGGACCGCATGATGGTCACCCTGAACGACGGCACGATCATCGCCTCAGAAAACTACTTTGTCCCCACAGAAGCAATGAACGGCAACTAACTGTAATTTTTCCCGCCGCATTTGCCGCCTCCGGCGGCAAACAGGCAAAATCCCTCCCGTGCCGCATTCGCTGCCTCCGACAGTGAACTGGCCCTCCGCACTAAAAATCGACGCACCAGCTTCCGTCTCGCACCCGCCGCATTTTCTGCCCTACGGGCAGAAAACAGGCTCCCCGCGCCGCGCACGGCGGCAAATAAATTTCACCCCCCCTCAAAAAAGAGAGGCTGGCCAAATGGCCAGCCTCTCTTTTTTGAAGAACTTATTCCTCGCGGAAGACAAATCCGTTCTCGTCCGCCTTTTCGATGACGGCGAGCGCCTTGTAGGGGATACCGCTCGCGCGGAAGCGGTCACCGCCGCCCTGGAAGCCCTTTTCCACGGCGATGCCGATGCCTTCGAGCTTCGCGCCCGCCTCGTTGACGATATCGACAAGGCCCTGCACGGCGAAGCCGTTGGCCATGAAGTCGTCGATGATGAGCACGTGGTCGTCCGCGTTCAGCCACTCCTGGGAGACGAGCAGCGTGACTCTCTTCTTGTAGGTGTAGGAGAACACCTCGCTCTGGTACAGGCCGCTTTCGATGTTGTCGCTCTTGGCCTTCTTGGCGAAGAGCATCGGGACGCCGTACTTCTGCGCGCAGATGGTCGCAAGCGCGATGCCGCTGGCCTCCGCCGTCAGAACGACAGTGATCTTGCTGGTGTCGAAATACTTGGCGAACTCGTCCGCAATGTCCTCGAGCAGACGGGTGTCGACGCGGTGGTTGAGGAAACCGTCGACCTTGACGATGTTGCCGGGCAGGACTCTGCCCTCGCGGCGGATGCGCTCCTGAAGAAGCTCCATGGAATTACCCCTCCTGAAAAAATAATTTCTGACGAAATTTTTCGATTGAAATGGTAACTTCCATTTAACAGGATTTTTGTGCAGAATGCAACACGGCAACTTTGACAAGAATTTGTGCTTTTTTTGCCTCTTTCCGTCTATTTTGGCGGCGGGAGCGCCGTTACGTCCCGTTTTGTATCGTTTTGGCAAAGCCCGCGGCAAAAAGCCGCGCGGCGTTGACGGCTTCTTCGAGCGAATTGCCCGCCGTACCAACCTCGACGAGAAGCGAGCCCGTCGTCATGTGCTGGTTGTAGCGGGAGTTGCGCACGGTGACGGGGCGCATGAGGGTCGGATAGTCTTTGTACAGGGTTTCCTGCACGGCGCAGGCGAGCTTTAAGTTCTCGCGCCAGAGATCGTGACTCAGGCCTCCGCCGTTCGACCCGATGACGAATTCGAGCTGTGCGGCGTTTTTATCTTCGCCGCACAGCAGCTTGAACTGCTGGCCGTTCGCGTCCTGCACCGCGTCGCGGTGCACATCGAGCACGAACGAGATCGAGGGGTACTTTTGCAGATAGCTCTCGATCGACGCGAGCGAGCGGTTGTAAGCGCCCGAATAGCTCGGATAGTCGTAGAGCGAGCGGTCGTGCACGACGCTGATGCCCGCGTCGGTCAGCACCTGCGCCATTTCGTCGCCGATGCGGATCATGTTGCAGTTCGTGTCCAGCGTGCGGAACGTGTCGGATACGTCGTATTCCTGCCCCGGCGGCATGGTGTAGCTCTCCGAGCCGTGGGTGTGGATGATGAGCACCTGCGGCCCCTCCGCACCGAGCTTTGCTGCATAATCGCCCGAGAGCATCGAGGCGTCGAGCGCGGCATCCGAGCCGTTGTTGATGTACACATTGCCGAATACCGTATAGCCCGAGGGGTCGGACGCCTTGAGCGTGCGGGCGGGCGAGCCGTTTTCCGTCACGGCGATCTCGTCCGGCGTCTCCTCCTGCGTGAGCACCGTGCCCTCGCTGTCCTGCGCGTCGCCCGTTTCGTCCGCGCTGTCATCGGGCTTTTGCTCAAGCTCTGCCGACCATGCCTGCGCGATGTTCTCCTCGCCCTCGCGCAGAAGCGGCGTCGCGTGCAGCGCGAGCGACGTTCGCAGGCTGAGAAAGTCCTCCCCGCCGTCGCCGCGCTCATATCTCAGCAGCATCACGCCCAGCGTCTCGTCCTTGAGCGAGCGGAGCGCATCGCGCGCGTCCTTCGCCGGCGCCGTGACGCTCACGCCCCAGAGCGTCACCGCCGAGAGCGCGAGCGAACACAGCATCCGTCCTGTCCGTTTCTTTTGCATCGTGATTCACCTCTTGGGACAATCCTATGTGCGCACTTGCGCCGATATGACATAGCGCGCCCGCCGCTTTTCGCTTGCAATTTTCGCTTTCGCGTGGTATGGTGATGGCAGCGGAGAAAAACTCATATAGTTTCGCTTACATGGCGCGAAAGTTTCTACGGAGCCGCCGAAAGGCTCTGCTATGGGTGCTCAGCCGGGGGAGAAGTCCCCGGGCGGGGCGCTTTTTCTTTTGCACAAAGCTAAAACAGGAGTGACTGATATGAAGATCCTCAAGGGCAATCTCGTTTCCGCACCGGCGCTCGGCAAGCTCGAGATCGTCGAGCACGGCTGCCTCGTCCTGCATGACGACGGCAGCATCCAAAGCGTTGAAAAGACCGTGCCGCAGAACGCCGACGCGGAAGTCATCGACTACGGTGATAGCCTCATCATGCCGTCTTTTGTCGACATGCACCTGCACGCGCCGCAGTACCCCATGCTCGGCATGGGCATGGATCTGCCGCTGATCGACTGGCTCAACACCTACACGTTCAAGACCGAGGCGCGCTTTGAAGACAGCGACTACGCCCGCCGCATTTACAAAAAGCTCGCGAGCGACCTCATCACGAGCGGCACGACGCGCGTTTGCATGTTTTCCTCCCTCCACACGGACGCGACGCTCATTTTGATGGAAGAGCTCGAAAAGGCGGGCGTCACGGGTTATGTCGGCAAGGTCAACATGGACCGCAACGGCAGCCCCGAGCTTCAGGAGACGACCGAGCAGTCCAAGCGCGAAACGCTGCGCTGGCTGGACGCGTGCGGGCGCTTCCAGATCGTCAAGCCCATCCTGACGCCGCGCTTCACCCCATCGTGCACCGACGAGCTGATGAGCTGGCTCGGCAAGCTCGCCGCGGAGCGCGGGCTGTACGTCCAATCGCACCTGTCTGAAAATAAGGGTGAGATCGCGTGGGTCAAAGAGCTCTGCCCCGACTGCGCACAATATTGGGAGAGCTACGACCGCGCGGGGCTGTGGAAGGACCATACCGTCATGGCGCACTGCGTCCACTCCGACGAGCGCGAGCGCGAGGCCATGCGCGAGCATGGCGTCGTCACGGCGCACTGCGCGGGGTCGAATATCAACATCTGCTCGGGCGTCGCGCCCGTGCGGACGCTGCTGCGCGAGGGCAACCTCGTCACGCTCGGGTCGGATATCGCAGGCGGCGCGCTGCTGGCGATGAACAAGGTCATCACCATGTCCATCCGCGCGTCGAAGTTCCGCCACATGCAGAGCGACGGAAAGGACGAATTTCTGACCGTCGAGGAGGGCTACTACCTCGGCTCCAGCGCAGGACACGAGTATTTCGGCGGGCACGGTGGATTTGTCCCCGGCGACTATATCCACGCCATTGTCGTCGACGACTCCGACTTTACCGAGGCCGCGCATCCGCTCTCGGTGCGCGAGCGCTTCGAGCGCGCGATCTACATGATGCACCGGCACAACATCGTCTCCGTCTGGTCGGAGGGAAAAAACGTCGTTTGCCGATGAAAGACGGGGGAGAGGGCGCGCCCCTCTCCCCGATTCCGGAAAATCGCAAAAATTTTTGGACAAACTATTGACAAAAGGCTATCTAATTTGGTATAGTAGCTTCTGTCCTGTCGAGCAGGAATATTTGGCGGCATAGCTCAGCTGGCTAGAGCATGCGGTTCATACCCGCAGTGTCCCCGGTTCAAATCCAGGTGCCGCTACCAGATGCACGGGATGCGAAAGCATCCCGTGTCTCATATGGCCCGTTGGTCAAGTGGTTAAGACACGGCCCTTTCACGGCTGTAACATGGGTTCGAATCCCGTACGGGTCACCACAGTTGGAGGCTTAGCTCAGCTGGTTAGAGCGCCTGCTTCACACGCAGGAGGTCACTGGTTCGAGTCCAGCAGTCTCCACCAAAACCTCACTTCTTCGGAAGTGAGGTTTTTCTTGTTTTCGGCAAAAGGAAAGACCTCCTGCCTTCCTATCGGAAACGAAGGGACGCAGGAGGTCTTATTATGGCGAAGAAAATCGCAATAGCATCGAAAATCGGTGTGTCCGTAAAAGGAGTATTCGAGGATTTCGTGGTAGCACAAACCGCAAAAGGCTACACCGAAAAGACAATAGCAAACTACCGCTCACACTTTAAGTCTATCAGCAGACACATTGATATTGATCGAGCGTTTTCCAACCTGACACAAGCTGACATTGACGGTATGATCGTTTCAATGAGGGAAAGCGGGTTGGCAACAAACTCCATCAGCAGTTATGTCCGCGTGTTCAAAACCTTTATGAATTGGAGCAGACAGCAGGGCTACACAACATTGACTGTGCCGAACTATAAACAGGTGGAGACGGTGAAAGAAACCTACACCGATGAAGAATTGCTACTGCTGTTGGAAAAGCCAAAAGCGAACGGAACATTTTGCGAATATCGGAATTGGGTCATCGTCAATTTTCTGTTGAATAGCGGTTGCCGTGCCTCTACTGTCCGCAACATACAGAACCGAGACGTTGATCTATCCAGTAGCAGAATTGTATTCAGGCATACGAAGACGCACAAGGTTCAGGTCGTCCCGCTGTGTAGTCAAATGTTGCGTATCCTGCGGGACTATCTCAAAGTGCGTGGTGGGAAAGACAGCGACTATCTTTTTTGTGATGAATACGGCGGGATGCTGACAGCCAATGCTTTAAGGCTCGCTATCGAACGATACAACCATAGCAGGGGAGTCGAAAAGACTTCTATCCACCTGTTTCGACACACATTCGCCCGCAAATACCTGATCGACTGCGGGGGCGATGCGTTTATGCTTCAAAAACTGCTGGGGCACTCCACGCTGAAAATGACAAGGCACTATTGTAATATCTACGACGCGGACATTGCCAATAACTTTGATCGGCTCTCACCGTTGGAGAATATGACGCAGACAAAACAAAAGATTCAGAGAGGGGCTTAATGAAGCATCATCGAACATCTTTTAACATCCAAAAGCAACAATGAAGAAAAGGGAAGATGTTTTTACATCTTCCCTTCGTCTTTATACATCTCTGTTATTTTCTTCAAAAACTCGTCCATCTCCTGAACGACTGCGGGCGGGTGGAGAATCTTCATTCGTCTGCCAAAACTACATACCCAACCAAAGAACGGGTCGGTCGCCTGTATGCGGACGGACACGGTAAAATGATCGTTTCCATCAGGTATCAGCATCACATCTTTGCCGAAGCGGTCAATAATTACATCGGCAAGAGAATTGATACAACGCAGTTTTACCATGTATTCCTTTTCCGGTTTTACGAACATATTGAAAACCGCACTTTGGTATTCGTTCAAATCCACTTTGTCAAAAGCCTCTTTGCCCTCGCGTTTTTCAGGGAGCACCGCGATTTTTTCCATTCGGTCAACGCGAAATGTGCGAAAGTCCTTTTTCTCGCTCACATAGGCATAGAGGTAATAATTGCCGTCGTTCCATTGGAGCGCGTAGGGGCTGACAATATATCTTTCTCCGCTCTTGGTATATTGCCGTTCCTTGCTCGGCGTGTAGTGGAAATAGCGGAAAGAAACTTTGCTGTTGGACGCTATCGCTTCGTGGAGTTTGTCGGTTTCATCTACCACGCTGTCATTCATACTGCGAATACGCCCCGCGACAAACGATTGCCGGTTGAGGCTTGCGCGCGTGTGCCGGTCAGTCAGTTTCAGCACCTTGCCGGTAATGGCCCTTGCCCGCTCCTGTGTAATGAATTTAGAGGCTTGGATACTATCGACGATCAAACGCAATTCGTTCGGGGTAAGTCCCTCCCGCTCCATCCACCATCCCTTTGTCCTGCCGTCGTAGTGGAGCGTTATCCCGTCTATCTTTTCAAGGTCGTGTAAATCACGATAGACCGCTTTGATCTCATAGGGGTCTCCCTCGTTTTCATAGTGCTCCACAATATTGTCAGCATTAACCGTATGCCCCTTACAAGTGTTTTCCAAAAGGTAGCGATATAAGATAGCAATGCGGTATGCTTTCATCCTGAGCCCTCGAAATTTTTTGATTTGAGATGGTCGATAAGGGAATGGACGATTTGAATATCTTTTTCGGTCAATCCTGAAACACTAACGCTTGCGGAGGTATCGACACCTAAAATATAATCCGTAGACACCTTAAAAAGGTATGCTATTTCTACAACGTACTGTGTAGATGGTACGGAAATACCCATCTCCCACGCATTAACACTCGATCGGGTAATCCCCAGTTGTTTTGCGAGTTCTGCCTGCGTCAAGCCTTTTTGCTCTCTTAAACCTTTTATTCTTTCAGCAACCATTTTACCACCTCTTTTGGCTGTATGGTAAAACAGTCCTATAGATATTTCATTATCACAAAGATGTTTATAATTGACAACGATAAAATAATAGAATATAATCACAGATACAAAACCAAAGAGAACAGCGTTGTGAATGGCAAGGGAATCTACCTATACAGCACAAATACTTACATGCTCCATATTAGAGTTTATTGTCAACACGCCAAAGGAATATTACCTAATTATATTTCCTTTTGTAGTGAAGATGAAGCCACCGCCCGCTATGGTTGTTCCGTGAGTTTTTGTAAGTCATGTCAAAGAAAAAAAGCAAAATGATGGAGGAAAGAAAATGAAAAGAATTATCGCATTACTTCTATCCCTGATTATGGTGCTATCCCTGTGTGCTTGTGGAAAAAAGAACCTCACCTTGGAAGATTTGACTTCTATGTACGTTCAGTATGATGATACGAGAGTAACCTTTTCGTTTGAAGACGGAACAATGTCAGTCAAAATTATTCACTATGTTGAGTCTGCCAGTTCTCCTTCTGGTAAAATCGCAGGTAAAGAGGAAAAGTACACGATACCCTATGCCCTCGACGGCAAACATTATATAACTGTCGACGGCGTGAAATACCATTACGACATTGATACGGATAAAGAGCAAGTGAACTTCTCCGTCGAATTTATGGATCTGGAAAAGACATTTAATTACGTATAAAGGAAAAAACAGGGAGCCAATTTGGCTCCCCGTTCTTTTAACCCTCTAAAAGATCAATGTATTTATAAGCCGTGGTTCGGCTGATATCGCATACTCTCGCCAACTCACTCAGGTTGAGGTTCTTATTCTTGAACGCGGGGTAGTGTCGTAGGAAGATCGGCGGAATGTCGTCTGCGGTCAGCGTGGGTCTTCCGATCTTCGCGCCCTTGGCCTTGGCGTTTGCCATTCCCGACTTCACGCGCGCCCGAATGATACGCAATTCCAATTCCGCAAACACGCCCGACATTTGAATGAACGCATTTGTCATTGGGTCGATCTCCCCGTTGGAGCAATCCACGGTGATACTGCCGACGATCACCAACCGCAGACGCTTGGCGCGTATGGCCTCAATAATCTCGCACAACTGTTTGGTGCTTCTGGCGAGTCTGGAAACCTCCAATGTGATGATCGTATCGCCCGCCTGTGCCTGCTCCAAAAGAGAGGATAACTGACACTTCACAACGGCGTCGCCGTGCTCGTATTCTAAAAAGATGTTCTCTGCGCCCGCCTGCTTCAACTCCCGCACTTGGCGGTCAATATCCTGTTTGCTCTCGTTTGTAGAGCATCTTGCGTAGCCGTGTATCATTTCGTATTTCTCCCTTTGGATTGCTCCACGGGCTTTTTGTTGCCCGTGGAGCGTATTTCTTTCAGCAGGACACCGAGAATCGGCGGGAGCTGACGGGCTTTGTGAAATCCTTGTAGAGATCGGCGTAAAGTCTCTTAAAGGTCGCGCTGTCAAAACGATTGGAAACAACGCTCGTATAGCGAAGGATATAAGCGCCTGCGGTCAGCTCTTCCGCGCCGAGGCGAAGCATTTCGCCCTTGAGCGTGTCGCGGATGGCATCTGCCTTGGCCTTTGCCTTACTTGCGAGATCATCGTAGTTATTCATCGCTTCAATCAGGCTCTCAATCTCATACTTACTCATTTTCTTTCTCCTTTTGGATTATATTTTGTCGGTAAGCGGTGGGTGGCGTTAAGTTTATCACATCGACACCGGAGGTTTTCTTGTCCGTTCCCACTCTGATCTGGTCGCGTTGGCGTTCGACCTTGGCTTACCTCTTCCCTTGAACTGATTATATATTACACCTTTATTGAGTGTATTTCAATTCGCAGGTTCTACAAATATTACACTTATTTCTTGTGTAATATTAGCACTTGAAACAGGTGTAATCGTGTGCTACAATAAGGACAATGGAAAAGGAGGCGATTTTCGCAAATGCCAATCGTATATAAAATTGACGTGTTGTCCGCTTTGAAAGAGGCAGGCTACAACACGACTCGCATCCGCAAAGAAAAGATTATGGGGGAAGCGATGCTCCAAAAGATAAGAAGCGGTCAAATGCCGTCGTGGGGAACGCTTGAAGTAATCTGCTCCCTCTTGGACTGCCAACCTGCCGATCTGATCGAGTATGTAAAGGACGAAGAGTAGAGGGGCGGTGTCCGCGAAACGAGCAGTCTTATTTCCTGAACAAAAACAGGGCTTTTTCGGCGGTCAATGTCGGCCTTTTCACTCGTCCAAAAGTGTAGCGGAAAACAAATGGTTTTCTGAACGCGACGGCGGGGCATATTCGGGAGAAAACTTTTCCCTTTCCTCTCGGGGAATAGGCGTGGGCGACACTCCCGCGAAACGGCTCTTTCATACCGGAAGACGGTTTTTGCGTCTGCCTGCGGGCGGAGCACTTTTCCCGCCCATCGGCGGAAACGAAAAAAAGCGGTTTTTAAGTCGCACATTTAACAGTCTTTTTCTTCTTCTATTCGCTGTTAAGTGTTTGACTTAAAAACCGCTTTGCTTATTTCCAATCCTTGAATATCTTTTTGAGAGATTCATCAACCGTCGCCTACATCGTTTTCTCGATGAAGCGAAACATCTCTGCCTCCATTACGGATTGCGCCCGCTTCTTTTTCTTCTTGCGTTTGCTGTCTGCGTCAATCCTCATCTGATCTTCACCTCGCTTGTAAAGATGATCTGGGGGGCGACCTCTTCTTCCTGCTCCTGAATGCTGGAATATATCGCCTCGCGTTGCTCCAACCAATTCGCCTGTGCGGATTGCCCGTTCAGTTGATACCAATAGCGATTGGGTATCATTTCGCGTGATCTGTAAAGGTTCGTCATATCTATGTTCATAGGGATATCTCCTTTTTACTCCAAAATAATATCATCGACGAGGCATTGCCTCGTCGATGTAAGAGGAATGAAAAGCCCGCCTACCCCGTGCGCTTGCGCGCGGGTGGCGGGGTTTCATTCTCTTTTCATAGTTATTTGAAAATTGGGTATGGTGGATAAATCGAAAATACCCTTATTAAAAATAGCAACTGCCAAAATTGTATAAATCCATAAAGAAAATATACAATTTTGGCAGTGAGCTACCCATCATCAGAGGGTTCGATAACCACATAACGTAGGTTGCCTTGCCGAGCTTCAATAACCGAATAGTCGCTTTCAATCAGCAGGTTCTTAACAGTAGGCCATCGATACGGTCGATTATTGGTGTTCCGCAGGTTTAGTGCTTCTGCTAATGCTTGCTTATCTCCCTGAAAAAGTCTTTTCCCCAAATATTCGCTAGGAACAACGATTTCGGAAACCCCTTCAACTGGAAGGTATAGAGTCATTAAGTCGCTATTGATACGCCCGCGAACTTGAACTTGTGTGTCAGGGTTTGAACTGTGGACGATTACATAATCAACCTTTGATTTTATTTTCAAAGAGGTTTCACTACTGCTGTTGATTATCAATAAGTCATACTGCGGAGGAATCGTCCACGACTCTAAAATACTTCGCCTTGTCTCTAACTGCTCGTCATTCATCGGGTGATCTTTGTTATTGATGCTCCAAATCGAAACAGGAGAGAAGCCCATCTGTTTCGCTTCCTGCTCGAATTCAATCATTTGATGAATTCGGGAAAAGTAGCACAAGCCAACTGTCCCCACATCAACCTTGGATAAGACTGTAATTGGATTCGTGTAGCCTTCCACTTGCTTGATGTCATACTGTATCAGTTCCTCTTGGTTGATCGCTATCTCTGCGGACGGGGCGTTGAACTGATTTTTGATGGTATCTGGTGTTGCGGTCAGAGCAATCACAATTCCACTTTTCTGCTTCACCGCCTGCTCTAAAACTTGGCGGGCAATAGAATGATAGTTTGGTTTCTTTGAGTAGTTCTGAAACCGCAGTAGGCTATGGATTTCGTCGCAGATGATATAGGAGAAATTTTTATAAAACTCAATATTTCGCTCAAAGAGCACACCAAATTTGGCGTAAGTGATAACTACAACGCGGTTGTCTGGCTCGAACCACATACTGCCTGATTCAACCTCTTTGCTCCACCCGTAGTATTCAGAGGTCGCATTGTAGTTTCGGACAATTTGTTCCTTGCCGTTGATGGTATCAATCAAATACACAACATTATGAAGGGCATCATTAGTTAAAGACGGAATGTAGTTCAAGGCGAAATATGTTTTTCCACTACCTGTTGGGGCTTTGATGACATTTAACTGCCCCTTTTGAAGAGCCGAACAATCCACCAGTTCAGACAAATACTTCGTGCCTTTCATCACGCACCTACCGCTTCCATGATCTGCTTCTCGGCCTTTTTCTTGGCGTTTTCCTCGGCCTCTTCCTTTGCCCGCTCGAAATAGGGGGTAAAGTTGATGACGGAAACCTCGTTATAGAGGTAGAAGAGCGGATTTTTGCGGAACTCGGGGAACTGATCGACAAACCAACGGCGGACGGCGGTATAGTGGGAGGTCAGGGGGAGGCTTCCGCATTCTTTCAGGAAATTGAAAGCCGTCATATATTGTTCGGCATTCGGCAGACCGCTGATGAATGTCTCCATATTCTCATAGGTCAGGTTCTTGAACTGATTACAGTTGAACTTTTCCCCTGTGCTCTTGGAAACATATTTGCGGGGCGTGCGGTGGGTGCGTTTGACAATCTTCATAGCAGGGAAGTCCGCACACAGTTGACGGATAGCCCTGTATTCGGTGGTGTCAGGGTCATTCATCTTCTCGGCACACTCGGCGGTAATAGTAATGGTCTTAGCCACAAAATCGACCTTGTAGAGACACTTATCCATTTTCATAAACTCCTTTCAATTCTTCAGCGCTTAGATTAAGCCCCAACTTTTTCGGGCATAGGAACAACCTTTTCTTTCTGCTCGGCGGAGATACTTTTGATTTCGGCAATTTTAGACTTTTCAATTTCTTCTCTTGCCGTTTCCATATTAAAATCGGGGAATACATCAAAAAGCCACTTACGAACAAAGGAAAACTTACCCATTCGGGTTGCGTTTTCATATTGGAGTCTGAGGTCGTCGGCGTTGCTCTGAATGGAGATATACGCCTCGATGAACTTTTTCGTCAATCCCTTATGATTGTCCTTTCCAATAGCCGGTTTAATATACTTTTCAGCGACAGATGCCTTTGGGTTCTGGCTCATTAACTTCATCAATGCCTTATACTCGGCAGAATTGGGATTGCTTGCCTTTTTCAGCGTGGTCTTGGAAGCATAATAGGTATTGGTGGTGAAATCGTAAGCAAATAAATTTTTCATGATAAAACCTTTCTGATACTCTTGGCATCGTGCGTATTTTTTAGGTCGCCACCATTATTTTGAAGTGAGGTTTTGTTTTGTTTCATCTCTCACTTTCTGGGCTTAGTATAGCAAAAGTGATCTACCTAAAATTGGTAGATCACTTGATGTTTTCTAATTTAATTTTGCTTCTTTTCGTTTCAAAGTTGTTTAATGATGCTCGCACTTCTTCATTCTTGCTCTTGGATGCTGAAAGATGAGAAAAGATGTTCTGCGTTCTTCAAAGATGTTAAAAAAGGAAGTGTTCAGTATTGTTCAGTAAAATTGACTTTTCCTCATCAAACGAATAAAATATAGAGCAAGGACGCAGGAGGTCTAACGACCGAAAACGCAGATTTCAAGGAGCGAAAAAACCGCGAAAATCCTTGTGGGACAAAGATTTCTATCCATCTACCCGAACAGCCGATCATCAGCACTGCTTCACACGCAGGAGGTCACTGGTTCGAGTCCAGCAGTCTCCACCAAAACCCTTGAAATCTCAATGATTTCAAGGGTTTTTTCTTGTTTTCGGCAAAAGGAAAGACATCGTGTCTTTCTCGGAAAAAAACAAAAAGAGGGAACGGAAAAACCGTTCCCTCTTTTTTCATCAGATAGTGGCCGCTTACTTGGCGGCGCGGTAAAGGAAGGAAACGATCTGCGCACGCAGGCAGTTGCTGTTCGGGGAGAAGGTGGTGTCGCTCGTGCCGGTGGTCACGCCCGCGTTGACGGCCCACTGCACGGCGGGGGCGTAGAAGGCGCTCGCGCTCACATCGGCAAAGGCGTTCGTGCCCTCAGCCGCCGGTGCGCCGGCCGCTCTCCACTGGAAGGTGACAGCCTGTGCGCGCGTGACGGAAGCATCCGGGGAGAAGGTCGTGCTGCTCGTGCCGGTGGTCACGTTGTTTTCCACCGCCCACGCAACGGCCTTTTCGTAATACGCGCCGCTCTTCACGTCGGTGAAGGACGTGGTCATGGACTTCGGCTCGGGGCTGCCGTTGGCTCTCCACAGGAAGGTGACCATCTGGCCGCGCGTGCAGCCCGCGTTCGGCGCAAAGGTCGTGGCGGTCGCGCCGGAGGTGATGTTCTTCGCAACGGCCCAGGCAACGGCGTCGGCATAGTAGGCGTCGTCGGCGACATCGGTAAAGGGAAGCGACGCGGAGCCGTCATAGTTCTTGTCGCTCAGGACGGAGGAGAAGAGGAAGTTGCTGATGAAGGCGTACTCGTCTCTCTGGTGGACCTTATGGGTGAGGGAGTTGGCAAAGAGGACAACGTTCATGCCGTTTTCCTTGTAGGCAAAGCCCTGCACGCCGCCGTTTAAGTAGGCCTTGAAGCCCGCGGCGCGCTCGGCAGTGTTCGTGGGAATGAAGCCCTCGGTGGGCGTCTTGGTCTTATCGCTCTTGACGAGGACCGTCGCGGAGGCGGGGACCTTGGAGAAGTATCCGAGGCCGTAGGCGTAGAGGATATCGTCGCCGTCAGCAATGTAGCTCGCGTTCACAAGGGTCTTGTTGGGATAGACAACGGGGGTCAGGCAGTCCATCGCGCCGTCCAGCTCGGTGTATTCCACGCCGGCGATGAGGTCAGAGGCGGAGGACGCTGCGGAATAGCTGTAACCGATGTACGGCAGGCCGTTTTTCACGGCGGTCTTTGCGGCGGCGTCGAGCTTCGTCGCACCTGCGGCGGCGTCCGCCTTGGTCACGTCGGAGGTCGTGGTGAAGCCCATGAGGTTCATCGCGGCGGTATCATAGTTCCAGCCGGCGCTCTGGCTGATCTGCGGCGCGTAGACAAATCCCTTCTCGCTTTCAGCAGGCGTGCCGGGGACGTAGACGGTCGGGGACTTGGTGATGATCTTCGCCTTCACGCTCGTCTTGTCGACGCCCGCGGCAGAGAGCAGATACTTGCCCGCAACGGTCTGATAGTCGGCGTAGGAGCAGATGAAATCGCCCATGTGGTCGCCGCTCGTGACCATGCCGACGGTCTTGCCGGCCTTGAGAAGTTCGTTGACGGCGGCGGTGGAGTCTTCGGAGGCATTGGAGAGGATGACGTCTTTGTTCTTGTCGCCGGTGAAGTAGGAGGTCAGCGCCTTGGTGTAAGCGAGCGCGTCGTCGTGATCCATCGCGTCGCCGCAGACGGCGGAGATGCTCTTGTAGGCGGCGGGCTCGGCCACGGTGACCATGTCGAAGCCGCGCGTTTCATTGAAGGAGGTGATGCCCTCGGAGTAGAGGATCGTCCAGCCGTTGATGAGCGTGCCGTCATACAGCGCGCCGTTGGCGACAGAACGCTTGGCCTGATACATCGGGACGATCATCGTACCGGCGGGGTAGGCAACGCCGTCATAGGTGAATTCCTTTTCAGTCACGTTGACCTTGACGTCGTTTCTCGTGAGCCACTCCATCATGTCGGCCGCGGCCTGAAGGTTGGTCTGGTTCTTGCCGTCGAGCGGGATGATGTAGCACTCGGGATAGAAATTGCCGTTCTGGCCCGTGCCGTTGTACTCGGGACGGAAGACGTCCATCTCCGCGCCCTCGACGTCGTTCTGGTCGCACAGCCACTGGCCGACGAGCGCGTAGGCGTCGGAATTGAAGTTCTTCACACCGCGCTCGAAGATCTTGACCTGAGAGGTGAGATAGGAGATCTTTTCGGCGGCAACATAGGCGGCGTTGCCGAGGATACCGTACTGCGCCGCCTGAGCGGTATCGTCGTTGTAGGCAGGCAGCTCAACGGTATAGGCAACGGTGCCCTGCAGCATGGCAAACTGAGGAGTGTAGCTCGTGGACATATCGTCCCACGGGTCTTCCCAGTAGGTCTCGGTGCCGTTGCCGGTGTAGCTCAGGTAATCGCGCTGAGGGATCACATAGCTGTTGTAGCCATCGTTGTTGGCGACCGCCGCGATGCCCAGCGCCTCGCCGCCGGTGATGAGGTGCTCGGCGAGCAGGTCGTACTCAAAGTTCGGCTCGTGCGGGGGATCGCAGGGCTCGCACTGGAAGGCCTGCACACGGCCGTGGAACTCGGCAAGCGACATGGGGTTGAACGTGCCGATGAGCTGCTGCATGTTGGCCGTCTCGCTCGTGGTCTGGAAGGAGTTGTCGCGGTTGAGGTCATAGCCGTTGGTGGAGTGTCTTGTGAGATAGGTGCGGCCGTCGACGTTCTCCTCGGGGACGAGGATGAAGAACACATCGGACAAAAGCTCATCCTTGACGTTCACGCTCTTATTTTCGACGGTGTAATACTTTTCAAGGTCGACCTTGCCGGACTTGCCGTTGTTGTCGGCCGTCAGATAGCCCAAATAGCTGGCCTTGTCCTTGACGAGGTCGGGGATGGCGACGCTGCCCTCCGCGCCCACAGGGCCCATCTCTTCCTTGAGCTCTTTTTCGCCCGCGGCGGTGAAGCCCGTGAGCGTCTTGTAGTCGATGGTCTTTTCGCTCGTGATCATCTTGGCGAAGTCGAGCACGCCGTCGGTGGCGGCGACCTCGTTGGAGTGGATGTTGGAATACATCACGGGCACGCGGATATCGTCGAGCGCGCCGGACTTGATCTGGGCGAGCACGGCATCGGGATCGGTCTCGGCCTGCTCGGTCAGGGCGAGCCACTTGCTCACGCTCGCCTTGGAGTCGGCCACGATGAGATAGGGCATATCACGGCCCGCGGTGGACTGGCCCATGGAAAATTCTTCCACGTAAAGACCGTTTTTCGTGCCGTTCGCCGCGATCGTATCGAGCTCCTTGTAGATCTCCCACATGGTGTTGAAGTTTTCATACGGCGCAACTTTGACGCTCACGGAGCCGAGATCCTTGCCGCTGTTTTTGGCGACGAGATCAAAGTAGCCGCACAGGTCGATGTAGTAGCCGCCGTTCACATGGGGCACGCTGTAGTCGACGCTGGTCACGCCGGTTCTGCGGTTGGTGGAGTAGAAGTAGTTATTCACGTGGAAGCTCACGTCGAGGACGGTCTTGCCGTTTTTCTCGCTTGCGGAGAGCTTGATGTCCGTGAACTGGTGCTCGTCGCCCTCGGTCATCCAGTCATTCAGAGGGCCGCCCGCGTAAGCGTAGGGGAACAGCTCCTCGTTGACGTAGGGGCGGGAATCGTCGCGCTCGAGCGAGAGCGAAACGGTACCGGTGCTGACGGCCGCGGCGAGCGCATCCTTCGTCATGCCGGACACGGGGATGGAGAGGGACACGTCCTTGCCGTTTTCATCGGTGACAAGGGTGATGGTCGCGTCGACCGGGAATTTCGTTCCCAGCAGCGCATCGTCCTTGGGGTTCATGTCCTGGTAGCTGACGGCAAACGCGGACGTGACCGCGAGCGAGAGCGTCATTACCAGGGCCATCAGCAGCGCGAGCGCTTTGCTGACAGAGTTTGGATAATGTTTCATGGTTTTCGTCCTCCAGAGTGGTCTTATGCCGCCACACACAGCGGCGGAAAGTTGATGAGTTTAGTGTAACTCAATAAAAATACATAGTCAAGGGAATATTCATACCTAATCCTGCCAAATTTCAGCGTTGAATCTGTATTTTTGTTCATCATTTTTCACAAAGCAGTGCGTCAAGCCCCCGTCTTTCAGATCCTTTTGTGAATGTATCCGTAAATTTATACAGAATCGTGCTGCATAGGATATTCTTCTTCGCCGCGATTGCAAATGACGGCGGGGCGCATTATAATAAGAGGCAATCATCATTCAAACGCAGGAGGAACCGAATATGCGGCTGCAAAGCGCAATCTTTACACTGGGCGATACCCTCTTCACCCCCGACGGCGCGGCGCGCGAGGGACTCGACAAGGCGCTTTCACTTTTTAAGATGGAGGGCGTGTGGCTCGGCGCGGTGACGGCGCTCAGCGCGGAGGACGCGCAAAAAGCGCTCGAAAAGGCGGGGCTTAGCTCGTATTTCCGCTTCGTGCTGACAGAATCCGTCGCGCTCTGCAAGGCGGACAGCGGCACGATGTTCGAGCGCGCGATGAAGCGCCTGCACTCGCAAAAGGACGATACGATCGTCTTTTCCGGCTCGCTTGCGGCGATCCAAAACGCGAAGGACGCGGGTTTTCGCACCGTGGCGGTGCAGGGAAGTGCGGGCGCGGCGGACTGGTCGACGATGCAGCAACTCGCCACGCAGAGCCTTGCGCAGTACAGCGAATTGCTGGCAGATTCTGTGTGAATTTTGGGAAAACGACAGGATTCGACGTTTTTTTAGTTTTAGTTGCAGTCTTTCTCAACTGCGATATCGTAAGAATATAACTATCAGAAAGGAAGGTTCGCGCCATGTCTGATTTCTACTCGGCTACCATCTTCCTTTCGGTCTTTATTATGATTATCATGGACATGCTCGTGAGCGGCAATGATCTGATGGAGCATGACAAAAAGCAGATGGTTTACACGATCTCCGTTACTGGTGATCGCATGCATGGTATCGGAATGGTTCGGCGTCTGGATGGACGGGGCCGACCCGTCGCTGCGGACGCTGCACATCCTTGTTAAGACCATCGAGCTGTCCACAGCGCCGATCATCACTGTGCTTTGCAGCGACCTGATGGCCGCTCAAGCATAAAAAGCTCATTTATACCCTCATCAGCGTCCACGCGGGGCTCGAGGTGCTGTCAGCTTTCTTCGGCTTCATCTTCTCGGTCGACGCACAAAACGTTTATCATCACGAAACGTTTTACTGGGTCTACGTGCTGACCTATGTCAGCGGCGTTCTGCTGTTCATTGGTCAGCTGCTGAGCGAGAGTTCGCACCATTATGGCCTGTATCGGGCGCTCGTTATCGTCCTGCCGGTTTTTTCTTCTGTGGGCTGTTCCTCCAGTACAGTGCCGGAGTGCGCATCATGTGGGCGTGCTCAGCGGTCGATGTTCTGATGGTTTACATCCTGTATTCCGAGCTCACGCAGAAAATCGACACGCTGACTCATCTTCTGAACCGCCGCAGCTATGAGAGCCGTCCCGCCTCGTTGCGCGGGCACGCAGTCATCTACTATTTCGACGTGGACGAGTTCAAATCCGTCAACGACACCTTTGGCCATGGCGTGGGCGACGCGGTGCTTGCCGAGGTCGGCTACTGCTACCGCATCGGCGGCGACGAATTCTGCGTCATCGCGCAAATCTCCGACACGGCGGCGGAAAAGTATCTTTCGGAATTCCTGCGCGAGCTGACGGCACGGCGAGTGAAAAACGAGCACCTGCCGCGCGTGTCGGTCGGCTATGCGTGCTTCAATCCGGTGCTCGGCAGCGTAGAGGATGCGATCAAACGCGCCGACCGGATGATGTCGCACTACAAGCGCAAGCGCAAAAGCGAAGCGCTCACAAATGATGATACCGTAAAAAGCTGACGATCTTTTGACCGTCAGCTTTTTGTATCTGCTTTTATTTTGCCTCAATCTCCGCGTCCTCCTGCGGCTGGAGCTTGCTGCCAAAATACGCAAGCACCGCGCCGAGAATGGCGCACGCGATGCCCCAGACCATCTCCGCTGTCGAGGCAAAGTCCGTCGGAATGATAATGATCGTGGAGGCAAGCACGATGCCGATGACGGCGTGATAAGCGATGGAGTAGTGCGTGTCGAAAAGCCTGCTCACAATGCGGGCAAACAGCGCCATCACGCCGGCCATGCCAAGCCCCCAGGGGATGAGCACGGCAAGATCAAGCTGGGCAATGCCGTCGATCAGCGGCGTGAGAAGGCCGACCGCCATCAGGATGGACGACGACGTCATCCCCGGGATGATGAAGCTGAAGCCCCACAGCACGCCGCAGAAGAGAAAGCCCCAGAAGTTTGCGGGCATCTCGGCAAATGAACTGAACTTGACGGCCATCAGCGCGCCGAACAGGGCGAGGAAGCTGACGATCAGCGAGATGTACGAACCGTTGCCGCGCCCCTGCGTGCCCGCCTCGTGCCAGAGGTCGGGCAGCGTGCCGAGGATGAGCCCGATGAAGAGGCACGTGGCGACGGTTTCCGACTGGTGAAACAGCGCAAGGATCACGCTGCCGCCGCCCAAAAAGCCGATCGCCCAGCCGATGCCGACGGCGAGCAGCATCCGCCAGTAGCGTTGAAGCGCGCGCCTGGGGTGCGTGAGCAGCTCCATCGCGGGGCGGTAGATGCCGAATACGACTGCGAGCACGCCGCCGGAGATGCCCGGCAAAATCGCGCCCGCGCCGATGATGATACCCTGCACAATGCGCATGATACCGTTTTTGATGCGGGAATTTTTCATATTGCTGCCTTTTTATGTGCTGCGCCCGCCGCAAAGCGGCGGAACGCGACGCGGTTTAATAGCCCTTTCTGCGGTCGACGAGGTGATGCATCGGGCGGCCCGCGGCGTAATTTTCCAGATTTTCGCAGAAGAGCTGCACGTTGCGCTCGCAGGTGTAGCCGAGCGTCATGTTGCCCGCGACGTGCGGCGTGAGCAGGAGGTTCCTGGCCTTGCGCAGCGGATGATCCGCAGGCAGCGGTTCGGGCACGACGACATCGAGCGCCGCACCGGCGAGGTGCCCGGAATCCAGCGCTTTGATCAGCGCGTCCTGATCGATGGCCGTGCCGCGGCCGACGTTGACGACGTAAGCGCCTTTCGGGAGCAACGCCATGCGGTCTGCGTTCAGGATGTTCACCGTGTCGCTCACCGAGGGGAGAGACATGAAGAGAAGATCGGTCTCGGGCAGGAGCTGATCGAGCTCCGTGACGGGATGAACGGCGTCAAAGTCCGCGTTCGCGCGGCCGCTGCGGCTGACGCCGGTCAGGCTCGCGGGATGGAATGCGCGCACGCGGCGGGCAAATTCCGTGCCGATGTCACCCGTGCCGAGGCACGTGACGCGCGCGCCGTGGAGCGAGTGAATGCCGCCCGGGAGCACGCGCCAGCCGCCCTCGCGGATGATCTCGGTGTATTCCATCTGGCGGCGCAGCAGCATCAGCGAGACCATGACAGAATGCTCGGCGATCGTCGTGCCGTAAGCGCCCGAGGCGTTCGTCAGCAGGCAGTCGGGATTCTGATACAGGTCGTCGCGGCAGAAGCGGTCCACGCCCGCCCAGCAGCTCGCGTACCACTTGAGATTGCGTGCGCCCGCGATAACGCGCTGGGACGGATGGCCGTAGAGGATCGTGCAGTCGTCCACATTGCCCTCCGCCGCCTTGGACGAGGGGAAGAAGACGATGTCGTAGCCGCAGCGTGCGGCGGTGTCGCGCAGCGTCTTTTCGTAGGCCGGAGTCAGGAAGTCGATGATGACGCCGATTTTTTCATTCATGGTTCAATTCCTCCAAAATCATTTCTGCGACGCGCAGGCCGTCGGCCGCGGCACTCATGATGCCGCCGGCGTAGCCCGCGCCCTCGCCGCAGGGATATAGACCGCGCAGGGCGGATTGAAAACTCAAGTTGTCGCGCGCGATGCGCACAGGCGACGAAGAGCGCGTCTCCACCGCCGTCAAAACGGCGTCGGGCGCATCGAAGCCCCTTAATTTCCGCCCCAGCATCGGAAGGCCCTCCTCGAGCGCCTCGCACACAAAGGGCGGGAGACAGCCGTGCAGGTCGCACCAGCGGACGGAGGGAAGATAGGTCGGCACGACCTTTCCCGCTCCCGTTGACGGGCGATGCTTGAGAAAATCTTCGACCCGCTGGGCGGGGGCGGCGTAATTTCCACCGCCAAGGCGATAGGCCGCGTCCTCCAGCTCGCGCTGGAACTGGACGCCCGCGAGGGTATCGCCGGACGGGAAATCCTCCGGCGTAACGGAGACCAAAAGTCCGCCGTTGATGTTCTCGCCGTCGCGCGCAAATTCGCTCATGCCGTTTGTCACGACGCGCTTTTCCTCCGACGCAGCGGCGACGACCTCGCCGCCGGGGCAGACGCAGAACGAGAACACGCCGCGCCCCTTTTCCGTGTGGCAGGAGAGCTTGTACGACGTGGGTGGGAGGCCGTAGCGGCCCGCCGCCTCCTTATATTGCGCTAAGTCCATGTCGCGCTGGCGGTGCTCGATGCGCACGCCGACGGCAAAGGGCTTGGGCTCCATCGGCACGCCGCGCTTTTGCAGCATTTCGAACGTATCGCGCGCGCTGTGGCCGGGCGCGAGCACGACGTGCTTTGTGGGCAGCGTGTACTCCCCCTCGGGGGCGCTCACGCGCAGCGCCGTGACGCTGCCGCTGTTCTGCTCGATATCCACAACCTTGTGGGAAAACCGAACTTCGCCGCCGCGGTCGATGATCTCGCGGCGGAGGTTTTGCAGCACCACATATAATTTGTCGGTGCCGACATGAGGCTTGGCGTCGACTAAAATATCCTCGCTCGCGCCGAAGCGGACGAACTCCTCTAAAATATAGCCGTGGCGCAGGTCCTTTGTGCCGGTGTTGAGCTTGCCGTCGGAAAATGCGCCCGCGCCGCCTTCGCCAAATTGCACGTTCGAGGTCAGATCAAGCTCGCCCGTGCGCCAGAAGTGCTCGACATCGCGCTTTCGCTGCTCGACCGCGCGCCCGCGCTCTAATAAGATAGGTCTTGCGCCGCAGCGGGCCAGCAGCAGCGCGCAGAAAAGGCCCGCGGGCCCCGCGCCGATAACGACAGGGGAGACCTCCGGCGCTGAAACAGGCGCGGGCGGCGTATATTTCTTCGGCGCGTAGGGCTGCACATTCTTATTCTTGCAGCGCCGTAAAACGCCGGATTCGTTTTTGACCTCGACCGCGGCAGAGCAGACGAGCTTCACGCCCTCGCGCGCGTCGATGGAGCGGCGCAGGAGCTTGACAGAGACGAGCGCCTCCTCGCTCACGCGCAGCGCGTGCGCGCAGGCCGCGCGCAGCTTGTCTTCCTTTGCCCCCACGGGGAGCTTCAGATTGTCGATGCGAAGCATGTGCGCCGCCTCCTTTTTCTTCAGTCGCGTTTCATTTTAGTATGACGGGAAATAAATCGCAAGGGGAATCGCGCGATTATCACAGAAACTTAAAAAAGTCATCGGGAATTTAAGAAATCGTCAAATAGCGTTCAAGAAATATACATAAATATACCCTATGATAGCATCATCGAAAGCAAAGAGGCTGCGAGCAAGGGTCTCAGTCCATAGGAGGTCATCATCATGTACGAAGACGAAAACAACCTGTATCACTACAGCTATCGCAAGGGCGACGAGCAGAATCCCAACGCCCCGATCGACACGAAGAACTACGCCGAGGACCCGTGGGATAAGAATCCCGGCGGCAGCCCGAAGAAAAAGGGCGGCAGCGGTCTTTCCGGCAAGATCGTGGCGCTGGCGCTGGTGTGCGCGCTCGTCGGCGGCTTCATCGGCGCAGGCGTGAGCGGCGCGACGACCAAGGTCAACAAGACGAGCGTTCAGGTCAGCGACCGCGAGGTCGCGCAGGTGCAGACCGTCAAGGTCGACGGCAAGACGCAGATGTCGATGTCGGAGGTCTACGCCTCGAACGTCAACAGCGTGGTGTCCATCAACGTCTCCGCCACCACGAACTACTTCGGCCAGCAGGTCGAGACCGCCGCCAGCGGCACGGGCTTTTTCATCACGCAGGACGGCTACATCCTCACGAACCATCATGTTGTTTCCGGCGCGAGCAGCGTGAGCGTGACGCTCTACAACGGCGAGAGCTACGACGCGAAGGTCATCGGCAGCGACGAGGACTATGATATCGCCGTGCTCAAGATCGACGTGACGGGCGCGACGCCCGTGGTGCTGGGCGACTCGAGCAAGCTTGCCATCGGCGAATCCGTCGCGGCCGTCGGCAACCCGCTCGGCGAGCTGACGTTCTCGATGAGCGAGGGTATCGTGTCGTGCGTGAACCGCGCCATCAACGTGGACGGTACGCCGTTCAACATGATCCAGGTCGACTGCTCCATCAATCCCGGCAACTCCGGCGGCCCGCTCTTCAACAGTTACGGTGAGGTCGTGGGCATCGTGTCGGCCAAGTATTCAAGCTACTCCAACACCACCGTGGAGGGCATCGGCTTTGCCATTCCCATCAACGACGTGGTCTCCCTCGTCAAGGACATCATGACCAACGGCTACGTGACCACCAAGGCCTACATGGGCATCACGCCGCAGAACATGACCGCGCAGATGGCGCAGCAGTACCGCTACGACGTAACCGAGGGTGTCTTCGTCTGCTCCGTTGACCCGGACAGCGCCGCCGCCAAGGCGGGGCTCAAGCTGGGCGACGTCATCACGAAGATGGACGACAAGGATATCGCGTCCTATGAAGACCTCGTTGCGGCCAAGAAGAGCTACAGCGCGGGCGACACCGTGACGCTGACCGTCTACCGCGAGGGCAAGACGATCGAAGTAGAACTCACCTTCGACGCCGTGCCCGAATCGGCGGAGACGAGCAATTCCGACCAGAGCACCGACAACAGCTACAATGGTAACGGCGGTTACGGCAATGGCGGGTACGGCAATGGCGGCAACGGCTACTACTCCAATCCCTGGGATTTCTTCAATAATTTCTTTGGATATAATGGCTGATGCCACTGAAAAAGGAGCCTCGAAAGAGGCTCCTTTTTTTATTGCCGCGCGCAAGCGCGGCTTTTTTCGCGCCCAAAGGGCGCGGGGAGTTTATGCAGCCCGAAAGGGCTGCTCCTTTTTTGCGCCCATAGGGCGCAGGGGATTCAATCGCAGCGCGGCAGCGCTGCATCCTTTTTCCCGCGCTAGCGCGGGAGGGGGAGCGGCGCGCACGCCGCGGCACCAAGGGGGGTATTCTCTTTTCGAAGAGAATACCCCCTTTGAACCCCCCAGAGAAAGACGAGGGGCGTCCCCCCTCGACCCCCGACATTGCCGGTCTGGGGCTTGAAGAACTGCTCAGCCTGCGGAATCGGGTGCGGTGTACATGGCTTCGCCATGAATCTTCTGCGAGTCGCTACGTCTTGCAACCGCACCTTACTGTCGTGAGGCGCGTGTGACGTTTGTCCGGCGGCAGACTGCTTACCGAATGCGGCATTGCTGCGCTCGCCGCATTGATGAGTACTCCGGTAGGCGAAAATTAGTCCGCACTCCTACAAGATCAGCAGAGCGGCACCCGCAAGGGGTGTGCCGCATCCGTAAGGCAGCAGAGCCGCCAACGGCTGCGCAACAGCGGATAATAGAAGTAGGCCAAGTCGTATAGCAACGCTAACGCGGCAACGCCGCGCAGGCATTTCCACTCCGGAGGCATAAAGGTTATTCAAACCTGAGACTGCCAATCAAAAGCCTTTCTCTTGGGGTTCCAAAGGGGCCATTCTCTTTCGCGAAAGAGAATGGCCCCTTTGTTTCGTTCCCCTGTGCAGGGGAAACCATCAGCTCCCGCGTAGCGGGAACTTATTTACTTCTCCTGAGAACTTCACAAACGAGTTTGTAAACCCTCTCCGTGGAGGCGACGTTCAGCCTCTCCTCCACCGAATGCACATCGTGCAGCTCCGGTCCCATGGACAGCGCGTCGAGGCCGGGGATCTTTTCGATGAAGAGTCCGCACTCAAGACCGCCGTGGGTGGCTTCGATCTTCCCGTCGCGGCCGGTGAGGTCGCGGTAGACCGCTTCGATCTCCTTGCGGAGGGCAGAATCGCGGTCGTATTGCCAGCCGGGATAGTTGCTGCGCTCGCCCACGGTGCCGCCGCCGAATTCGACGATGGCCTTCACGCGCTGAATGAGCATATCCTTCTGCGAGGCGATGCAGGAGCGGACGGAGAAGGAGCACTTCACGCCGTGCTCGTCCGTGCGCATCACGCCGAGGTTGAGAGAAGTCTGCACAAGACCGGGGAAATCGGCGCTCATCTCCTGCACGCCCTGCGGCAGGGCAAGGAGCACATGCAGCAGTCTCGACGTGTCCGCTGCGGAGAATGCGGCCGGAACGTCAGCCTTTTCGCACACGAGGGAAATGCCGCCGTCGGTAACGGCGTACTCATTTTTGAGCGTTGCGTCGAATTCCCTGATAAACGCCTCGAACGCGGGCGCATCAGCCGCGGAGACTGCGGCAAGCGCGTCGGCGCGCAGGCAAATGACATTGTCGAACTCGCCGCCCGTCAGCTCATGCACGCGCAGCGAGGGGCAGCGCTCCATCGCGCTATACAGCGTGCGCGCCATCAGGCAGTTGGCGTTGCCGCGGCCCTGATTGATGTTCATGCCGGAGTGGCCGCCCTTGAGACCCGAGATCGTCACGCGGTAGCCGGTCATGCCGTCCGCGCGCTCCTGCTTGAGTTCGAGCGCGCAGTCGAGGCGCACGCCGCCCGCGCAGGACACGGTGAAAACGCCCTCTTCCTCAGAGTCGAGGTTCAAAAGCTTTTTGCCTTTCAAGTCCGAGCAGTCCAGCGCGAACGCGCCGTCCATACCGACCTCCTCGTCGACGGTGAAGACCGCCTCGATGGGGGGATGGGGGAGCGTTTCGTCGGATAAAATCGCGAGGATCATCGCAACGGCGATGCCGTTGTCGCCGCCAAGCGACGTCTTGTCTGCCCAGACCCATTCGCCGTCGGTCATGACGTCGAGCCCGTCGCGCGTCATGTCCTTGGTGCAGTCCTCGGTCTTGGCGCAGACCATGTCGATATGGCCCTGCAAAATGATGGGCGCGGCGTTTTCATAGCCGCAAGAGCCGTTCTTCCAGATAATGACGTTGTTGCACGCCTCCTGACGGTATTTAAGGCCCAATTCCTTCGCAAAGCCGACGCACAGGTCGCTGATTTGCTTCGTATTTCCGCTGCCGTGGGGAACGGAGCAGAGCTTTTCAAAATAGTAGAATACCTTTTCCGGCTGGAGATTTGATAAGACCGCCATGATATCCTCCCGAATTTTCTTAGTTGATCTGCTTGCGGCGGCTCAGGTTCATCGTGCCGTCCTGCATGTCCTGAATGCTGTCGAGGCTCTTGCCCGTGCCCTCGGCCACGCACTGGATGGCGTTCTCGGCCACCATGGCGTGGATGCCGGTGCGGGCGGTGACGAGCTTATCAAAGCCGCGGACTAAGCTGCCGCCGCCGGTCATGACGATGCCGTTGTTCGAGATATCGGCCACGAGCTCGGGCGGGGTCTTTTCAAGCACGAGGTGGACCTCCTCCATGATGCGCTCGACGGGCTCTTCAAAGGCCTCGAGCATTTCTGCAGACGAGACGGAGATGAGCTCGGGAAGGCCCGTGATAAGGCTTCTGCCCTTGACCTCCATGGTCATTTCCTCTTCCGGCGGGAAGACGCAGCCGATCTGCATCTTCATCTGCTCGGCCGTGCGCTCGCCGACGAGCAGGTTGTGCTTGCGGCGCATATACTTGACGACGGCCTCGTTGAACTGGTCGCCCGCGATCTTGATGGAGGACGATTCGACGACGCCGGAGAGCGAAATGACCGCGATATCGGACGTACCGCCGCCGATGTCGATGATCATGTGGCCCTCGGGCTGGGTGATGTCGATGCCCGCACCGATGGCGGCGGCGACAGGCTCTTCAATGAGGTAGACGCGGCGCGCGCCGGCCTGAATGCCCGCGTCGATGACCGCGCGCTCCTCGACCTCGGTGATGCCGGAGGGAACGCAGATGATGATGCGCGGCTTGAAGAGCTGGAAGCCCATGACTTTATGCAGGAATTCCTTGATCATGCGCTCGGTGACCTCGTAGTCGGAGATGACGCCCTCGCGCAGGGGACGGATGGCGATGATGTTGCCCGGCGTGCGGCCCAGCATGGCCTGCGCATCCGCGCCGACCTTCAAGAGCTTGCCGGTGTTCTTGTCGAGCGCCACGACCGAGGGCTCGTTGAGCACGATGCCTTTATCCTTAATGTAGATCAGCACCGACGCGGTGCCCAGATCCATGCCGATGTCTTTGGTAAAAGAAAACATAGCGTGTTACCTCTTATTTTTCTGAAAACTAAAATGAGCGATGCTCATACTTTCCCATGATGTTTTTATTATAACGGCTCGAAATTGAGTTTGCAATAGCATTGTGCGCGATTTTCCGCACGGTATCAGGGGAAAATAAGGAAAAACATACCCCTGCACCGCTGATTTTCGCGTCCGCAGACGCGAAACATTTAAATCGTTTTTACCCGCGGCGTGTACGTGGGTAAAAACACTTTGCGCGGAGCGCGTGTCGAACCTGTGAGGCACGAAGCGCAGCGAAACTTTCTCAAAAAAGAGGCGTCGCCTCTTTTTTGAAGACTTTAGTCTTCGTCCGCCGCGGCGAGGGTGGCGCAGATGACTCTTTCCGCGCCAGCTTCCCGTAAAACTCTCGCGGCTTCGCGGAGCGTGGCGCCGGTGGTGAGGATATCGTCGATGAGCAGAATGCGCTGACCCTTGATTTTGTCCTCATTGACGGCAACGTATGCGCCGACGACGTTTTTCTGCCGCTCCTCACGGGACGAAAGCGACGACTGCGCGACGTTGTCCTTCGTCTTTTGCAGCAGCGTTTCCGGCGCGACGCTCCAGTGGCGGCAGGTCTCGCGCGCCAAGAGATACGACTGGTCGTAGCCGCGCTCTTGTTTGCGCTTTTTCGACACGGGGACATAGGTAACCAAATCGAACTCTCCGCCGAAATGCTCGGCGGCGGCCTGCGCTAAAACATCGCCAAAGCCCGTGCAGCGGCTCTGTCCCGCGTGGAACTTGTAGCTTAGCAGCGCCTCGCGCACGATGCCCTCGTACTTGAGCGGGGCAAGGCACGCACCGATCTCCGCGCGCTCATGGAGCGGCGTTTTGCAGTAGGGAAGCGCCTTTTCGCACTCAGAACACACGCCGTGAACGCCAGGTTTTCCACAGAACGCGCAGCGCGGTGGAAAAAGTAAGGACGCGAGCGATTCCAAAAAGCTCATTTTTCCTCCCCACCTTTCCGAAGCCGCCACTTGAGGCCGCTGTAGCGGCGGCTGCGGCGGTCGTTCTCCGCCATTTTGTTCACGGCGGAATCGTCGCCGACGATGACGAGCAGCTCTCGCGCGCGGGTGATGGCGGTATAGAGCACGCCGCGCACCATCAGCGACGGCGCACAGTTCGCGCCGACGAACACAACGCCGCGGTATTCGCTGCCCTGCGCCTTATGTACGGTCATGGCGTAGGCCATGTCGAGCTCCGCGAGCATGTCGGACGTGTAGGTCGCGGTGCGGTCGTCGAAGACGATCTCCAAAAGTTCTCCGCTTGGGTCGATCTTTGCGATCTTGCCGACATCGCCGTTGAAGATGCCCGTGCCGGCGGTGCCGTCCTCCTTCTGCCAGACGACGTCGTAGTCGTTGCGCGTCTGCATGACGCGGTCACCCTCGCGGAAGACGAGTTCGCCGAAGCGGCGCTCCTGTTTGCCGGGTTTCGGCGGGTTCAGCGCGGCTTGCAGGGCAAAGTTCAGCGACCGCGTCCCCGCGTCGCCGCGGCGGGTTGGGGTGAGCACCTGCAATTCGTCCGCGGGGATGCCCATTTTGTCGGGCAGCCTTGTTTTGCACAGCTCGACCACGGTTTCGACCAATCGCACGCTGTCGCGGCGGGGGAGAAAGAAAAAGTCGTTCGCCGCCGCGTTTTTGAGCTTGGGCGGCATGCCGGTGTTGACGAGGTGCGCGTTGCGCACGATCATCGACTGCTCGGCCTGACGGAAAATGTCGCGCAGGGCGACGGTCGCGATGCGCCCGCTGCGGATGAGGTCGGAAAATACGTTCCCCGCGCCGACGCTCGGCAGCTGATCGGGGTCGCCGACGAGCACAAGGCGGCAGCCCGGGCGCAGCGCCGCGAGCAGCGCGCGCATCAGCGAGAGGTCGACCATCGAGGTCTCGTCCACAATGAGCGCATCGGCCTCGAGCGGTTCCTTTTCGCCTTTGGTGAACGTCACCTCGCCGGTCTGGTCGTTGAAGGTCATGCCGAGCATGCGGTGGATGGTCTGCGCGTCGCGGTCGCAGAGCTCGCCCATGCGCTTGGCGGCGCGGCCCGTGGGCGCGGCGAGCAGAACGTTCAATCCCATGCGCTCGAAGAGCGCGACGATGGCGCACACGCTCGTCGTCTTGCCCGTGCCGGGGCCGCCGGTCAGCAGCAGCAATTCTTCCTTTGCCGCAAGCTCGACAGCCTGACGCTGGAGCGGCGCGTACTGCACGCCCTGCTCGCGCTCGATCTCGGAGATCGTACGCTCTACGCCGCGCAGGGCGTCGGGCTTGTCCGCGAGCATCGCCTCGATGCGCGTGACAACGTAGGTCTCATCCTCCCACGACTGACGCAAATAGCAGGCCGTCACATTCGCGACGCCCTCCTGCACGATGCGGTGGATGGCGATGAGATCGTCGAGGCTTTTTTCCACCGCGTCGACATCGCAGTCCAAAAGCTGGGCCGTCGCGGCGAGGAGCTTTTCGCGCGGGAGGAAGACGTGTCCGCCCGCGTCGCGGTTGTGGGAGAGCTCGAATGTCAGCCCCGCCTCGGTGCGGAGCGATGCGTCGCCGCCAAAGCCCATGGAGAGCGCGATCTCGTCGCAGACGGAAAAGTCCACGCCGAACGCGCTGTCAGACAGTAAGTACGGATTGCGCTCGAGCGCGGCCATGGCGTTTGCGCCGAAGCGGCGGTAGAGCGGCACGCTGAGCGCGGCGGGCAGATCGTAATGCGCCAGAAATTCCATCACGCGGCGAAGGCCCATCTGCTCGTTGAAGGCCGCGGAGATCTCCTGCGCGCGCCGAGCGGTCATGCCCTTGATGGCCGTGAGCTTTTCCGGCTCGGATTCGAGCACCTGCAGCGTCTCGATGCCAAATCTGGCGACGAGCTTTTCCGCCGTCGCAGGGCCGACGCCGCGCACGACGCCGGAAGCGAGGTAGTTTAAAATCTCCGTCTCGTTCGACGGCAGATACCGCTCGACCTCGCTCGCGGAAAACTGCTCGCCGTACTGCGGGTGGGAGGAAAACGAGCCGGTCGCCGTCAGATTTTCGCCCGGCGCCGCGCAGGGGACGCAGCCAACGAGCGTCAAAAGCTCGCCGTCGTCCGTCACAAGGCGCAGCACGGCATAGCCGTTTTCCTCATTCTGGAAAACGACGGACAGGACCGTGCCCATGATGGTCGTTTCTTCTCCCATAACTGTCTCCTAAGTGAAAAAATCGGTCAGTTCTTCCCTTTGGCAGAGGTAGACCTCGTATTCGCTGCGGCACAAGAGCTCCGCCACGCGGCGCGGCTCGTCGGCAAGGCCGCAGTCCACGATGACGACGCGCGAAAAGCCGCCCTCTTCATAGCGCGACCTCAGCAGCGCGCGCACCGTGTATTCGAGCGTCTTTGCCTCGCCGCACGTCTCGATGACCGCCGTGGCGGGGATGGTGCCGCGCCGCCGCGGGTGCACGATGGCCGAAACGAGCAGAAAGATCACCGCCGTTAAGCCGATGGCAGCGAGCGCCGCGACAACGCCGTCCTGTAAAAGCCGCATATCATCACCTCGCGCCATTCTACGGCGCGGACGGGCGATGGGTGAATCTTAACGCAGCATTTTCCTGAGATACTGGCCCGTATAGGACTGCTCGCACGCGGCAACCTCCTCGGGCGTGCCGCAGGTGACGAGCGTTCCGCCGCCGCTGCCGCCCTCGGGGCCGAGGTCGAGCAGATAATCCGCGCACTTGATGACGTCCAGATTGTGCTCGATGACGAGCACGGTGTTGCCCGCGTCGACAAGGCGCTGCAAAACCTCAAGGAGCTTTTTCACATCGTCCGTGTGGAGACCCGTGGTCGGCTCGTCGAGGATATAGATGGTGCGCCCCGTGGAGCGCTTAGAAAGCTCGGTCGCGAGCTTGACGCGCTGGGCTTCGCCGCCGGAGAGCGTCGTAGACGACTGGCCGAGGCGGATATAGCCGAGGCCGACCTCGCTGAGCGTACGGAGCTTCGCTTCGAGCTTTGGAAGGTCGCGGAAGAATTCAAGCGCCTCCTCCACGGTCATTTCCAGCACGTCCGCGATGCTCTTGCCCTTGTAGTGGACCTCGAGCGTTTCGCGGTTGTAGCGTTTGCCCTTGCAGACCTCGCAGGGCACGTAGATATCGGGCAGGAAGTGCATCTCGATCTTGAGCTGACCGTCGCCCGAGCAGGCCTCGCACCGGCCGCCGCGGACATTGAAGCTGAAGCGGCCCGCGGCATAGCCGCGCGCCTTCGCGTCCGGGGTCGAGGCGAAGAGGTCGCGGATGTCGTTAAATAAATTCGTATACGTCGCGGGGTTGGAGCGCGGCGTGCGGCCGATGGGGCTCTGGTCGATGCAGATGACCTTGTCGAGGAATTCCTCGCCCTCGATAGCCTTACAGCGGCCGGGGTGGACCTTCATGCGGTTTAAGTCCGCGCCGAGCTTTTTGTAGATAATCTCGTTGACGAGCGACGATTTGCCGCTGCCGGACACACCCGTGACGCACGTGAACGTGCCGAGCGGGATCGAGACGTCGAGGTTTTTGAGGTTATTTTCCTGCGCGCCGCGCACGGTGAGGAAATTGCCGTTGCCTTTTCGGCGCTCTTTCGGCACTTCGATCTTTTTCTTTCCGCTCAAATACTGGCCGGTCAGGGAATTCGGGTTCGCCATGACCTCCTGCGGCGTGCCGCAGGCCACGACCTGACCGCCGTGCGCGCCCGCGCCGGGACCGATGTCGATGAGGTAATCCGCCGCGCGCATCGTGTCCTCATCGTGCTCGACGACGATGAGCGTGTTGCCAAGGTCGCGCAGTCTCTTGAGCGTGGCGAGCAGCTTGTCGTTGTCGCGCTGGTGCAGGCCGATGGACGGCTCGTCGAGGATATAGAGCACGCCCATCAGGCTCGAGCCGATCTGCGTCGCGAGACGGATGCGCTGCGCCTCGCCGCCGGAGAGCGTCGCGCTCGCGCGCGAGAGCGTCAGGTATTCCAAACCCACCGAGCGCAGGAAGCCGAGGCGGTTTTTGATCTCCTTCAAAATGCGCTCGCCGATGCGCATTTGCTGCTCGGTCAGCGTCAGCTGATCCACAAAGTCGAGCGCGTCGACGACGGATTTTTCGCAGTAGTCGCTGATGCTAAGTCCGCCGACCGTGACGGCGAGGGATTCGCGGCGGAGCCGCTTGCCGCCGCAACTGGGGCAGGGGCACTCGCTCATGCAGGACTCTAACTCCTCGCGCACGCCGTCGCTCTGCGTCTCCTTGTAGCGGCGCTCTAAGTTGGGGATGATACCCTCGAACGCCTGATACAAAACTCCCTTGCCGCGCGGCTGGTCATACTGGAGCTCCAGCTTTTCGCCCTTTGTGCCGTAGAGAATGACGTCCATAACCTCTTTGGAGAGCTTTTCCACAGGGTCGCGGAGGGAAAAATGATACTTTTTCGACAGCGCTTCAAAGTACATGCGCGAGATGCCGTCGCCGCGCACGTTGTTCCAGCCCGAGGCGCAGATCGCGCCGTCGAGCAGGGAAACGCTCTTGTTCGGGATGACGAGCTCGGGGTCGACCTTGAGCTGCGTGCCGAGGCCTGTGCACGTCGGGCATGCGCCGAACGGGTTGTTGAACGAGAACATGCGCGGCGTCAGCTCTTCGATGGAGATGCCGCAGTCCTCGCAGGCGTAATTCTGCGAGAAGAGGATATCGCGGTCGTCTGGCAGGATATTTGCGAGAATGAGACCGCCCGAGAGCGCCGCCGCGGTCTCGCACGAGTCCGTCAGGCGGTGGACGACGTCGGGGCGGAGGATGAGGCGGTCGACGACGACCTCGATATTGTGCTTTTTGTTCTTTTCGAGGGAAATTTCCTCGCTGAGGTCATACATGTTCCCGTCGGCGCGGACGCGGACATAGCCCGAGCGGCGCGCGTCCTCAAAAATCTTGACATGCTCGCCTTTTTTGCCGCGGATGACCGGCGCCATGATCTGCACGCGCGTCCCCTCGCCCAGCGCCATGAGCTGGTCGATGATCTGGTCGATGGACTGCTGGCGGATCTCCTTGCCGCAGTTCGGACAGTGCGGCGTGCCGACGCGCGCCCAGAGCAGGCGCAGATAGTCGTACACCTCCGTCACCGTGCCGACGGTGGATCGTGGGTTCTGCGAGGTGGTCTTCTGGTCGATGGAAATGGCGGGGGAAAGGCCTTCGATATAGTCGACGTCGGGCTTTTCCTTCTGCCCAAGGAACATACGGGCGTAGGACGACAGGCTCTCCACATAGCGGCGCTGGCCCTCGGCATAGATGGTGTCGAACGCGAGCGACGACTTTCCGCTGCCGGACAGGCCCGTGATGACGGTCAGCGCGTCGCGTGGGATCTCAACGTCGATGTTCTTGAGATTATTTTCTCTTGCGCCTTTGACAAAAATCTTACTTGGCATGAATCGATAACTCCTGTTGCTGGATTCGCAGCTGCGAGACCAGCGTACTCTTCTGAATTTTTTATGTCAACCTCACTCAACAATGATATCCGCAAATTTTGCGCGCACGAGCGCGGCAAGGTCGCGCGGCGCAAGCTCGACCTGATAGCCGATCTTGCCCGCCGAGACGATCATTGTTTCAAGGTTTTCCGCGGTTTCATGGAACACCGTGGGGAAGAGCTTCTTCATCCCGACGGGCGAGCAGCCGCCGTGGACGTAGCCCGTGAGCGGCAGCAGCTCTTTCTGGTGGATCATTTCGATGGACTTTTCGCCCACAGCCTTCGCGGCCTTTTTGAGGTCAAGATTCTCCGCGACCGGCACGTCGAAGACGTAATACTGTTTGCTCGCGCCGCGCGCGACAAGGGTCTTGAAGACGATGGCGGGGTCAAAGCCCATGGACTTCGCCACCGTGACGCCGTCGACCGCCATGCCCTCTTCATGGGGATAGGAATGCGGCGTGTAGGCGATCTTCTTCTGCTCGAGCACGCGCATGACGTTGGTTTTTTCTTCTTTATTCTTTGCCATAAGGGACCTCCTATGTGGAAAACGGGGATAAAATCACCGCAGAATGTAAACACAAGCTAAAATGCAGGCAAGGCCCAAGAACACGCCCGCGCTGATGGGCTCGCCGAAGACGAGGGTGCCGACGAGCGTGCCGACGACCGGCTCGATGCTCGCCATAATGCTGGCCTTGCCGCTCTCGACGTTGGCGAGGCCCTTGGTGTAGAGGATGTAGGGTGCGACGGTGGAAAGAAGCACCAGCCCCGCAGCGAGGAGGGCGTTTTGCGGCACGCTCAGAACCGTCATAAGGTTGCCCCAGTCGGCGACGAACAGCGCGCCGAGCGCGGCGAACACGAATGTCCAGAACACGACGGCGAGCGGGCTGTAGTGCCGCAGGCCGAAGGGCGCGAAAATCGAATAGAGCGCGTAGAAAAATGCCGCACCGAGGCCGAAGAGCATCCCCTTCGTCGTCAGCGACAGTCCGCCCGTGAAAACGCCCGTCACGAGCGCGCAGCCGAGCAGCGCCAGCGCGAGGGCAAGGAGCTTTTTGCCCGTGATCTTCTCTTTGAAAACGAGCGCGCTCATCAGAACCACCATCGCGGGCGCGGTGTAGAGCAAAATCGCGCTGACCGAGAGCGAGCAAAGCTTCTGCGCGTTGAAGTAGCAGAGCGTGAAGAGCACGACGCTGATGATGCCCGTCGCAATAAAGATCGGCAGGTGCTTTGCCTTCATTTTGAAGACGCTGCGGTCGGTGCAGAGGAAGAAGAGCGCGAGCACCGCAAGGCCGCCCAGGTTGCGGATAACGACAAGATTTTCCGGCGCGATGCCGGCATTGAGCAGCGGGCGGTTGAATAGGCCGATGCAGCCCCAGCAGGCGGCGGCCGCTAAAATGCAGGCGTAGGAAGCGTATTTTTTCACAGGTTTTGTCTCTTTCTCGTTATTTCGTGTTTTCCTTGCGCAGCTCGATGATGCGGTCGCGCAGGATGGCGGCGTACTCGAATTCGAGCATACGGCTCGCCTCCTGCATCTGCTTTTCGAGCTTTCTGATCTCTTCGTCCCGCTCGCGCTCGGAGAGCTTGCGCTTGCCGCGGCGGCGGGCGGATTCCTCGTCCTTCTTCGAAATTTCGATGATCTCGCGCACATCCTTGCGGATAGTCTGCGGAATGATGCCGTGCGCCTTGTTGTAGTCGTCCTGAATCTGGCGGCGGCGCTCAGTCTCGTCCATGGCGCGGCGCATCGAGGGGGTGATGGTGTCGGCGTAGAGCACGACAAGGCCGTCGGCGTTTCGCGCGGCGCGGCCGATGGTCTGGATGAGGCTCGTTTCGCTGCGGAGGAAGCCTTCCTTATCCGCGTCCAAAATCGCGACCATCGAGACCTCGGGGATGTCAAGGCCCTCGCGCAGGAGGTTGATGCCGACGAGCACGTCGAACTCGCCGAGGCGCAGGCCGCGGATGAGCTCCATGCGCTCGATGGTCTCGACGTCCGCGTGCATGTAGCGCACGCGGATGCCGACGCCGGTCAGATACTGCGTCAGGTCCTCGGCCATCTTTTTCGTCAGCGTGGTGACGAGCACGCGCTCATTGCGCGCCGATCTTGCGTTGATCTCGCCGACGAGATCATCGATCTGGTTTTCGACAGGGCGCACCTCGACCTTCGGGTCGAGTAAGCCCGTCGGGCGGATGACCTGCTCGACGATCTGGCCCGCGCGATCCTTTTCATAGTCGCCGGGCGTGGCCGAAACGTAGATACGCTGGTGGACGCGCTGCTCAAATTCGTCGAATTTGAGCGGGCGGTTATCAAACGCGCAGGGCAGGCGGAAGCCGTACTCGACAAGGCTCTCTTTGCGCGCGCGGTCGCCGTTGTACATCGCGCGCACCTGCGGCAGCGTGACGTGCGATTCATCCACAAAAAGCAGGAAATCCTTGGGGAAATAGTCGATGAGCGTCAGCGGCGGCGAGCCGACGGGCCGCCCGCTGATGACGCGGGAATAGTTCTCGATGCCCGTGCAGTAGCCCAGCTCGCGCAGCATCTCGATATCGTAGCGCGTGCGCTGGCGGATGCGCTGGGCCTCGACGGCCTTGCCCTCAGCCAAAAACTGTGCCTCGCGCTCGTCGAGCTCCTTGTCGATCTCGACGATGGCGCGCTCCAATTTGTCCTTCGTCGTGACATAGTGCGACGCGGGATAGATGGCGATGTGTTGGAGCGTGCGCGTCACCTGACCGCTCACGGGGTTGAATTCGCTGATCCGGTCGATCTCGTCGCCGAAGAACTCGACGCGCACGGCCTTGTCGCGGTAGTACGCAGGGTAGAGCTCCACCGTGTCGCCGCGCACGCGGAAGCGGTTGCGCTCAAAGGCGACGTCGTTGCGCTCGTAGCGAATTTCGATGAGCCGCTTTAAGAGGAAGTCTCGCTCCATCGTCATGCCCGGGCGGAGCGAGATCATCAGCTTTTCAAAGTCCTCCGGCTCGCCGAGGCCGTAAATGCACGAGACGGACGAGACGACGATCACGTCGCGCCGCTCAAGCAGCGCGCAGGTGGCCGAAAGCCGCAGGCGGTCGATCTCCTCGTTCGTCGAGGCGTCCTTGGCGATATAGGTGTCGGTGTGGGGGATATAGGCCTCGGGCTGATAGTAGTCGTAGTAGGAGACAAAGTATTCCACCGCGTTTTCGGGAAAAAACTCTTTGAACTCCGCGCACAGCTGCGCGGCGAGGGTCTTGTTGTGCGCCAGCACGAGCGTCGGCCGCTGGACCTTTTCGATGACGCTCGCCATCGTGAACGTCTTGCCCGAGCCCGTGACGCCGAGCAAGACCTGCTCGTCGAGGCCCATCTTCACGCCCTGCGCCAGCTTTTCGATGGCCTCAGGCTGGTCGCCCGTGGGCTTGAAGGGCGCGTGCAGCTTAAATTCCATATCCGTTTCCCTTTCTTTCGGGCAGAAGTCCGTTGTGCCGCAGGGAGACAAAGTCGTCGTCCGCGACGATGATGTGGTCGGCAAGCTCGACGCCCACGGTGCGCAGCGCGTCGAAGACCGACAGCGTCGTCGCGTTATCCGCGGGGGAGGGGAGCGCCACGCCGCTCGGGTGGTTGTGGGCGAGCAGCACGCTGCTCGCGCCGCACTTGAGCGCGTTTTCCACAATTTTGCGCATATTGAGCTGGACGCTCTCAGTGTCGCCCTCGGCGACCAAATGGCAAGCGAGGAGGCGGCCCTTGGCGTCAAGGCACGCTTCGTAGAGCTTTTCCTCCCGCTCGCCGAGAAAGAGGTCTAAAAAGTACGCGCCCGCCTGCTCGGTATCGCTGAGGATCGTCTCGTGCGCGCCGGAGGACGCGCGGATGCGGCGCATCAGCGGGAACATGAGAGAGATGAGCGTCGAGGCGTTCTCGCCAATGCCCTCGACCTCCTCAAGCGCCGCGCGATTGGCGGCAAACACCGCGTCGAGCGAGCCGAATTTTTCCATCAGCCGGTGCGCGATAGGGTTCGTATCCTGCCGCGGCACGGCGTAGTAAAGGAGAAGCTCAAGCACCTCGTGGTCGGCGAACGCATCGAGCCCGTGGGCGCGGAACTGCTCTTTTTTGCGCGAGCGATGTCCTTCGTGTACCGGCATGTGTGCTCTCCTTTCCGGGGTGTTTTAGCCGCAAAACGCGGCAGTCTTCTCCTATTTTTGTCTTAATATTGTATTTTATCACGGAGAGAAAAATCGTACAAGTGTTTTTTGAATTTTATCTCCCGCGGGGAGATTCGCAGGCAAAGGGGGAGGTTCTCTTTCAAAAGAGAAACTCCCCCTTTGCCTGCGCACCCCTGCGGCACGCAGGGAATTCCCGTCCCTCAGCGGGACAAGACCTTTCTTGCCAAAGGCCCGATTACGCCGCCGGCGGCGTTGCCAATCGTCATCACAAGCAGATATAAAACCGCGCGGCCGCTCCACGCGCCGCCCATCGTGAAATAGTACATATTCGCCACGCAGTGCTCAAAGCCGCAGAGGATGAACACGCACACGCCGAAAAAAAGCGCGAGATACTTGCCGAGCTCGTGCGGGTTGGAGCGATAGCCCTCCACGCCGATGTAGATCATCATGTTGCAGAAAACGGCGAGGATGAACGCGCCGAACAGCGGCTCGGAGAGCTTCAATTCACAGATGCCCTGCGCACGGGCGCTGAGGGATACAAGCCGCGTGCACTTCTCGGCGAGCGCGATGAGCGACGTGCCGGCGAGATTCCCCAGCCAGATGACCGGCAGCGTTTTGGCGTAGGCCATATCGTTATCGAACACGTAGCAGACCTTGCCGGTGAACAGATGCAGCCCGCGCGTGCAGACGACGAAAAGGCCGATCGTGAAAAAAATCGACCCGACGACCGTATTTTCCACCGACAGGAACACCGTGCCGCCAAAGGCGATGACCGCGCCGGCAAGGATCGCGGAGAGAAAAATCTTTTTCATGCGGAAACTCCTCCAGACCGTGTGATTGGGTCTATTTTACCGTATGTCAGCGAGCGTTGTAAACGCTTCTCTGTGGAGAGATAAAAAGTCCGCAGAAAATGAGGGTTTTTACCGCTTTGGCTTAACAGAACGCGGCATTTTGCGCGGCATGAAGGGAGGCTCGCCGTGATTTTTATTGCTTTTCCCTCCCCCGGATAGTACAATGGTCTCACCATCAAACTTTCGGAGGACTTTTCCCCAATGAAACTCATCTCATGGAACGTCAACGGCCTGCGCGCGTGCATTGGCAAGGGCTTTTTGGATTTTGTGAATTTCATCGACGCAGACGTCATCTGCCTACAGGAGACGAAGCTGCAGCCGCATCAGATCGAACTTGACCTGCCGCAGTACCACATCTACTGGAACAGCGCGGACAAAAAGGGCTACTCCGGCACGGCGGTGTTCACCAAGCAGAAGCCTCTTTCCGTCACCTATGACTTTGGCGAGGACATCCACCGCCATGAAGGGCGCGTCATCACGTGTGAATATCCGGACTTCTACCTCGTCTGCTGCTACACGCCGAACTCGCAGGACGAGCTGCGCCGCCTTTCGTACCGCATGGAATGGGAGGATGCGCTGCGGCAGTACCTCTGTGAGCTCGACACGATCAAGCCCGTCGTGTACTGTGGGGACTTAAACGTCGCACACGAGGAGATCGACCTCAAAAATCCGAAGACGAACCACTTTAACCCCGGCTTTTCCGACGAGGAGCGCGGCAAGATGACGCAGCTTTTGTCCTCGGGCTTTCTCGATTCGTTTCGCACGCTGTACCCCGACAAGACGGACGCCTACTCGTGGTGGAGCTACCGCGCCCAGTCGCGCGCACGGAACGTGGGGTGGAGAATCGACTATTTCATCGTCTCCGAACGCCTGCGCTCCCGCATCGAAAACGCGGATATCTTAGCTGAGGTCATGGGCAGCGACCACTGCCCCGTGCTGCTCGAGCTCAAGGAGGAATCAAAATGAAAAAGGAAATGACCGGAGGCACGAAGATCACCCTGATCATCAGCGGTGCGGCCATGCTTGCCGGCATCGTGATCGTTGTGCTGTTTGCCGCCGGCGCGCTCGCCCTTTCCGAGCAGAGCCGCAACGTGCTCGCGATCGCGATCTCCGCCGCGCTGGTGATGTTTTCCTACACGCTGTGCAAATCGTTGGGGGTACTTAAAAATCAAAAAAAGTGATTCTCACCCCCACGCCCACGTGGGGAACGGGTAAAAGGGGGCCATTCTCTTTCACGAAAGAGAATATCCCCCTTTTGAACCCCCAAGAGAAAGGTTTACATTGCCAGCTTTGGGCTTGAAGAACTGCACGGCCTGTGGAATCGGGTGCCTGCCATGGGATGGTTCTACACGACTTGGTTTGCTTCTATCTTCGCTGTCGCTTTGCCTGCGATTCGTTACCCTTACGCAATCTCCGTCTACTTTGAATTTTATCAATCTTGCTTTTTCCTGCCAAGGCGGCTTTGCTGCGCTCGCCGCGATATACGCACTATCGGTAGATAGCGATTAGGCTGCACTTGCGCAAGATCAGCAGAGCGGCAGCGGGTAGTAGGAGCAGATCAAATCGTATAGCAGGGCTCAACGCGGCTTTGCCGCGCGCAGATATTGCATTCCGGAGGCATAAAGGTCATTCGCGCCCGAGACCGCCAATCTGAAACCTTTCTCTTGGGGGATCTAAAGGGGGCCATTCTCTTTTGTGAAAGAGAATGGCCCCCTTTTATCACGCCTTGGTGCGGTCGTACGAAACGACCACACGGCGGTTCGGCTCGGTGCCGATGGAGAACGTTGTCACACTCGGCGTATCCTGGAGCGCGGTGTGGATGACGTGGCGCTCGTAGGCGTTCATGGGCTCGAGGGTGACATTGCGGCGGTACTTCGTCACCTTGCCGGCGACCTTTTCTGCCAGGCGCTCGAGGCTCTGCTCGCGCTTTTCGCGGTAATTTTCCGCATCGACCTGCACGCGGGCGCGGTTCTTCTCGCTGCCGCGGTTGATGCTGTAGTTCGTCAACTGCTGGATGGCGTCGAGCGTTTCGCCGCGGCGGCCGATCAGCGCGCCGAGCTTTTCACCTTCGAGGAAGACCTTGTAGCGGCCCTTCTCACTCTCGTAGACCTTGACCTCAGCGGCGGAGTCCATGTGCTCAAGAAGGCCCTTGAGGAACGCGCGGATCTGCTCGCTCTTCTCGTCGTGGCACTCTTCGCCGAGGTCGACAATGGGCTTGGGCTGCGGGGCGGGACGCTCCGCGCGCTCAGCGCGGGGCGCACGCTCGCGGCGCTCTTCGCGCGCCGGACGGCCGCTGCGCTCTTCCTTGGCGGCGCGGGGTTCTTTTTTCTGCAAAACCTCGGGCGCGTACATGGGCACGGCCTTGGGCGCAGAAGCGGGTTCAACTTTCTTTTCGGGCTTGGGTGCGGCAGGCTTTTCCACCGGCTTGACCTCTTCGGCCTTGCCGTCGTCATAGCTCACGCGAACGCGCGCGGGCGCGCTGCCGATGCCGAGGAATCCGGCTTTCGCGCGCTCAAGAATTTCAACAGAAACGTCGTCTCTGTCCATCTTCAGCTGCGCGAGCGCACTCTGGATGGCCTCGTCCTCCGTCTTGCCCGTTACGTCAATAAACTTGATCATTCAGACAAGCTCCTTACAATTATTCTCCGTAGTGCTCGGGGTCGTAGGAACGGCCGCGGGCATAGGGGCGGTCGCCGACGCGTCCGCTTTCGTTCGTGGAATTTTTCTTCCTCATGGATTTTGCAGCCTGCTTTTCCGCGCGCTTTTCCTTGAGGCTCTTCTTCTCGGCCTCTTCGGCAGCGTACTTGCGCTGCTGCTCGCGGGCGGCTTCCATGCGGCGCAGACGGTCGTCGCGCTTCTGCTTTTCCTTCTCGCTGAGCTCGTCCTCCATGTGGCTCTTATAGTACTTGGTCAGAACCTTTTCCTGGATGGCGTAGAGCAGCGAGTTGACGATCCAGTAGACGCCGAGAGCCGCGGGCAGCGTAAAGCCGATCCACAGCGACATGAGCGGCATCATCCACATCATCATGCGGTTGGAGCGGGCCGCGGCGTCGTTGCCCTCAGCGGCGATGTTGCCGGACATGGAGACCTTGGACTGCAGGAAGCTCAAAGCACCGGAAATGAACGGGATCAGCACAACGCCGATCACGGGCCAGCCGCCGGTGAAGAAATCCTTCCACACATCCCCCGGCATGACCGTGAGGTCAAGGCCGAGGAAATCGTAGTTCACGTTGAGAAGACCGTCAAACTTGCCGGAAAAATCCGCAAAGTTGTCGGAAATGAACTTGGCAAGGCCGATCTCCTCATAGCCCTTGCGCACAAGCTCGGCATTGTAGCCCAGGGTGGTGGCAAGGGTCGTGATCTCCGTCACGACGTCCTTGGAGAGCATCATGAAGCGGCTGAGCGGCTGACGGATGATGGAATACAGAGCGATGAGGATGGGGAAGGGCAGGAAGCTCCAGAGGCAGCCGCTCATGGGGTTGACCCCCTCCTTGGCGTAGAGCATCTGGATCTCATCGTTCATTTTCTGGGGATTGTTGGCATATTTCGTCTGGATCTCTTTGATCTTGGGCTGGAAGAGATTCATGCGCATCATGCTCTTTTTCGACTTCATCTGGAAGGGCAGCGTGATGAGCTTCACGACGATCGTGAAGAGCACGAGTGCCCAGCCGTAGGAGCCGGTCAGCTCATAGAAGGTGCGCAGGACCCAGGCGAAGGGAACGCAAATGTAGTAGCCGATGGTTGACATTCTTCGGTTTCCTCCGTGGTTTTAGGTTCGGTCACGGGACCGGGTCGTAGATTTTTCCGCCCTTGTAGAACGGATGGCACCGCATGATACGCTTGAAGGCAAGCCAGCCGCCCTTGACCGCCCCGTACTTCTCGATCGCTTCGAGCGCGTATTGAGAGCACGTGGGGATAAAGCGGCAGCAGGGGGGACGGTAGGGTGAGATGGCCCTGCGGTAAAACCGGATGAGAAACAGCAGAAAGCGTTTCATGCCTGCGTCTCCCACAAATCGAGCTTTTTGCACGTTTTTTCAAACGCGCGCTTGAGCTCCCAGTAGTCCGCGTGGGCGGCCCTTGTGCGGGCGACGACGATGCAGTCGTAGCCCTGCTTCATCTTCCCCTGGCTCAGGCGGAAGATCTCGCGGATGCGGCGGCGGACGCGGTTGCGCACGACGGCGTGGCCGAGCTTGGTGCTGACCGTGACGCCGAGGCGGTTGTGTCCGAGCCGGTTTTTCCGGTAATACACCACAAGGCAGGACGAAACACCGGACTTGCCCTTGGCGTACATCCGGCGGAATTCGTAATTTTTCTTGACGGTGGTGGTGCTTTTCACGCGTGATCTCCCTGCTTTTGCGGATTTCTCCGCATAGCCTGCAAGGGACGGCGATCGAAACACATTCTCATCGGCCGTCCCTCATTGTTTCATGTGTAGCATACGATACGCAAGTTGCTCCCGCTTTAGTGGGTCAGACGGGCGCGGCCGCGTGCACGACGGCGGGCGATAACCTTGCGGCCGTTGGCAGTGGACATTCTCTTGCGGAAGCCGTGCTCCTTGGAGCGCTGGAGCTTCTTGGGCTGGTAGGTGCGAGAAGTAGCCATTTCGTTTTACCTCCTGAAAAAATTTTACCGGCAGCACCCCTTTTGGAGGCGCTGCACTTACTCGACGGCGGGCGGAGAAAAACTCCCCGCGGACCGCAGTTGATAAAAATAGTGCCGTATTGATGCGGCATACGGGGAGTATTATATCGGTTTTGCCGCATTCTGTCAACCAAAAATACAAAAATCGGTGCATGTTTCCATTTCCCGCAAAACCTTGTGGCGCGTATCGAAACATGCAACTATCTCTTGTGTCCTTTTGCCTGTTTTTCAGGGCTTTTGCACTGCAAAAAACAGCGTTTTATATTTAGAATATGTGTTGCGTTCGCGCGCGTTTTTTGGTATAATATAGGGAGTAAATTTTCGGCTGTCACAGCCGTTTATTCCAAAGAAAGAAAGGAGCGCTTCCGTGAACTCTGTTGCAGACATCTGGAAGATCGTTCTCTCCCGCCTCAGCCAGGACCTGTCTGAGACGACCATCTCCACGTGGTTCGACGAGGTGGAGGCCGTGTCCATCAAGGACCGCACGCTCTATCTCCACTGCCCGAACGATTTTAAGCGCAGCACGATCGAATCCATGTTCTCTGACCGCATCAAGGATTCCCTGCGGGACATTTACTCCGCCGATTTCGACGTCAAGCTCCTCTCCACCGCGGAGAGCACCGCCCTTTTCGAGCCCGAGGTCAAAAAGTCCACCGCGCTGCTCGATTCCGGCGAATTCACGTTCGACACGTTCGTCGTCGGCGAATCGAACAAGATGGCCTATGCCGCCGCGCGCGCCGTGGCCGACGGCGTGGGGCACTACAACCCGCTATTTATCTACGGCGACTCCGGCCTTGGCAAAACGCACCTGATCTACGCCATCGCCCACCAGATCCGCACGACGCGTCCGTCGGCGAAGATCATCTACATCAAGGGCGATGATTTCATCAACGAATTCATCGAGCTCGTGCGCGCGGGCCGCGGCAGCGAATTCCGCGCGAAGTACCGCGACGCGGACCTGCTGCTCGTGGACGACGTGCAGTTTGTCGCGGGCAAGGAGCAGGTGCAGAACGAATTTTTCCATACGTTCAACACGCTCTACGAGGCCGGACGCCAGATCGTCCTGACCTCCGATAGACCGCCCTCTGACATGCACCTTCTCGACGACCGCCTGCGCACGCGCTTTGAGTGGGGCTTACTTGTCGATGTGCAGCCGCCCGATTTTGAAACGCGCCTTGCTATCGTGAAGAACAAGGCCGCGCAGTGGGGCACCGTCATCGACGACGACATTGCGCGTTACATTGCCGAGAATGTTACGTCCAACGTCCGCCAGCTCGAGGGCACGATGAACAAGATTCTCGCCTACCGCGACCTCATCGGGCGCGAGATGGACGCCGACGCCGCGCACCGCGCGGTCGAGGACTTTATGAAAAAGAACGCGAATCTCGCCCCCACGGCGGCGATGATCATCACTGAAACATCGCGCTACTTCGGCATCGACGAAGAGGTCATCAAGGGCCCGTCTCGAAGCCGCGAGGCCGTCAACGCCCGTCAGGCCGCGATGTACCTCGTGCGCCGCATGACGAATCTGTCGACGCCCGATATCGGCCGCGAGTTCGGCAAGCGCGACCATACGACCGTGCTCCACTCGCTCGAGCAGATCGAAAAGAAGATGAAATCCGATCCCGTCTTCAACCAGACGATCAAGGAGATCACTATTAACATCAACTCCAAGAGATAACAAAGTTTTCCACATTATCCACAGGGTTGTGCAGAGGGAAGCTGTGGAAACATTTTTTCAAAATTCTGGGTGTGGAAAGTGATAGAACTTTTCAACAACCCATGAGGGATAAATTTTCCTTGCCATTTCGGGCTAAAATTGGGTTTTCCACATTTTTGCGCCCCTACTGCTACTATTTCTAAAAACTATCCTTTTTCTTTTCCAAAAGAGAAAAAATCATCCGTTTTACGAAAGGAACGCCGCTATGAAATTTTCCTGCGAAAAGCTGCTGCTGCAAAATGCAGTCAATACTGCCTCCCGCGCCGTCGCGGCGAAAAGCTCCATCCCTGCGCTCGAAGGACTGCTGCTGACCTGCGGCGGCGAGAGCCTGACCGTTTCGGGCTACAACATGCAGACCGGCATCCGCACGAAGTTTACGGCCGAGGTCGAGGAATCCGGCGAGCTGGTCGTCAACGCGCGCCTGATCAGCGAGATTTTAAGAAGACTGCCCGACGATGTCGTGACCTTCACCGCAAACGAAAAATTTTTGATCCACCTGACCTGCGGCGACGCGGATTTCGACATCATGGGCCTCTCTGCCGCCGATTTCCCCGAGCTGCCCGAGGTCGAGGAGAAGTACGCCGTCCAGATCGCCGAAAAGACGCTCAAGACCATGATCCAGCAGACGAGCTTCGCCGTTTCGACGAACGAGGCGCGCCCCGTGCACATGGGCTCGCTGTTCGAGGTATCTGCCGAGGGGCTGACCGTCGTCTCCGTCGACGGCTTCCGCCTTGCGCTTCGCAAGGAAGCACTTGAAAAGATCGAGGGCGGCGCGTTCTCGTTCGTCGCGCCCGGCACGGCGCTCAATGAGGTCGAGCGCATCTGCGAGGAGATCGACGAGGTCGTGACCATCACGCTCGGCCAGCGCCATATTCTCTTCGAGGTCGGTGAGACCGAGCTCATCTGCCGCCGCTTAGAGGGTGAATTCCTCGATTATAAGAACGCCATCCCGCGCAGAAACCCCATCAACGTCGTCGTCGACACGAAGACGATGCTCCAGAGCCTCGAGCGCGTGAGCGTCGTCATCAGTGAAAAGCTCAAGAGCCCCGTGCGCTGCCAGTTCGGCGAGGACAAGGTGACGATGTCCGCCAAGACCGCCAACGGCGACGCAAAGGACGTCTGCCGCATCGCGGGCGACGGTCAGGGGCTTGAGATTGGCTTCAACAACCGTTATCTGATGGACGCGCTGCGCTACGCGCCCGCCGACACCGTGAGAATGGAGCTCAACACCGGCATTTCGCCGGCCATCATTGTTCCCGTCGAGGGCGAAGAGAACTTCCTCTACATGGTGCTGCCCGTGCGCCTGAAGGCAAATTGAGACAAAAAACTGAATCCATATCGTATAAAATGGTACAACGATTTCTGATAGGAATCGCTTTGTAAAGGACTTTTTATGACTGACATTACCATTACCACGGAATTTATCAAATTGCAGGACCTCTTGAAGCTGGCGAATTTAGTCGGCACGGGCGGCGAGGCGAAGATCGTCATCCAGAACGGCGACGTTTCGGTCAACGGCGAGGTCTACACGATGCGCGGCAAGAAGATTCGTCCGGGCGACACGGTCGCCTTCGACGGCAAAGAGCTGACGGTCTCCTATGCGAATTGACGCGTTGGCGCTGCGGAACTTTCGCAATTACGACGCGCTGAATGTCACGTTCGCGCCGGACTGCAACGTCATCGTCGGTGAGAACGCGCAGGGAAAGACGAATCTGCTCGAAGCCATCGTCTATCTCTCTTCTGCCCGTTCGCCGCGCGCGAGGGCGGAAAAAGAGCTCATTTCGTTCGGCAAGAGCGAATGCAGCATCAAGGCGAACGCGTTTGCGCGCAACCGAGATTTTCTGCTCGAGATCGCGCTCGCCGCGGGGAGAAGACGAAAAATTCTCATCAATAAGGTGCCCGTGAAAAAGGGGAGCGACCTCAGCGACGTGCTCGGCGCGGTCTACTTCTGTCCGGAGGATCTGCTGCTGATCCGCGACGGCGCGGCGGCGCGGCGCAAGTTCATGGACGACGCGCTCTGCCAGCTGCGCGCGCGCTACGCGCAGGCGCTCAGCGACTATCACCGCGCCTACGAGCACAAGACGCGCATTCTGCGCGACAGCGAAGAGTATCCGTCGCTTCTTGATACTTTGCCGGAATTTGATCTGCGCATGGCGCAGAGCGGCGCGGTCATCATCTACTACCGTGCGCGGTTCTGCGAGCGATTGAAGGAATATGCGGGCATCGCGCACCGCGAATGCTCCGGCGGCAGGGAAGAGCTGGGCGTCGAATACCAGACGGTTTCGACCATTTCAGACCCGCTCGCGCCAATTGAAACGATTTACGACCAGCTGCGCGCGCATCAGGCATCGCACGCGGCGGCGGAACGGGCATCAAGAATGTGCCTTTCCGGCCCGCATAAGGACGATATCGCCGTGACGATCGGCGGCGTGAACGCAAGGCAGTTTTCGTCTCAGGGCCAGACCCGCACGGCGGCACTGGCGTTCAAGCTCGCCGAGCGGGAGATTTACCGCGAGATCACATCCCGCACACCGCTGTTATTGCTCGACGATGTGCTGTCCGAGCTGGACCCACGGCGGCAGGAATATGTGCTCAACCGCATCCTTGGCGGGCAGGTGTTTATCACGTGCTGTGAAGAGGATCGACTTGGAACCTTGCTCAGTGGCAAGGTGTTTCACATCGCCGATGGGAAAGTTGTATAGCCGCGCTTTGCGCGGAAGTTTGTCCCGTGCGTCACGGGACTGCCCCACAAAGGGGATATTCTCTTTTGGAAGAGAATACCCCCTTTGTAACCCCAAGAGAAACACGAGGGGCCTTCCCCCTCGACCCCGCTGCATTGGCAGTTTGTAGTTTGAAGAGTTGCACAGCCTGCGGAATCTGGTGCGGTGTACATGGCTTCGCCATGAATCCCTGCGAGTCGTCACCACTCTCAACCGCGCCTTACTATCGTGAGGCGCGAGTGACGGTAGTTGGGCGGCAGACTGCGTGTCGAATACGGCATTGCTTCGCTCACCGCATTGATGAGACTGGCGATAGACGGAAATTACTGCGCACTTCTACAAGATAGGCAAAGCGACAGCGAAGATAGAAGCAGACCAAGTCGTTTAGATACAAACCTTGGCAGGCACTATCATTCCGGAGGAATAAGAGTCGTTCAAAATCGAGGCTGACAATCAGACGCCTTTCTTTTGGACGGGCACCGCCCGTTTTCTTTCCACGGAAAGAAAATGGGGGGTGCATTAACGCGGCATAAATGCCGCAAAACGCTTCGCACCTGTGCGAAAAAAGACCGCGCCCCTTTCGGGCGCGCCACAAGGAGACCTCTATGTACCTGCACATCGGCAACAATGTCATGCTGCCAGAAAAGCACATCATCGGCGTCTTTGATCTGGAGATCACGTCGCAATCGAAGAGAACATCAGAATTTCTTAGGCGGGCGGAGGACGAGAGCCTCGTCATCGACGCCTGCGAGGACATTCCCAAGTCGTTTTTGGTGTGCGACCACCCGTATCACCCGCAATTGGTTTATTTATCCGAGCTTTCGAGCCAAACACTGCAAAAGAGAATGGAGGAGCAGACATGAAGATCCCCGTTGCTTTGACAATGCTGGCAAGTCCCTTTTCCCTTCCCCACGATGAGCGCTGGATACTGCCCATCGCGCTCGGCTTTTTCACGCTGCTGACGGTGTATTTCACGTGGCGGCTCAAAACGGACGAGGGCGACAAGTGGCTCTTTCGGAAGAAAATGAAGGTGTCGGCGCTCTTCTGGCTTGCATGCGAAGTGCTCTGGCAGTTCCACGGTGCGGATTCGACGTTTCCCGTCGGGCCGATCACGGGCATTTTGTTCCTATACCTAATGAGTCAGGCGCTTGTATACGGCGTCTATTGGCTAATTAAGAGAAAGAAGACAACAGCCGCGATGTAAGCGGCTTTCCCATCAAAATAGTGCTCGAGGCAGGGAGAAACGGGCCGGAAAGGGCTCCGACCCGGTTCTTCCTGCCTGATGACGAAAGGAGAACCCAAATGGCAGAAAATGAGATCCTGCAATCCACGGCGGTGGATGAAAACAACGACTATAACGCCTCAGAGATCCAGGTGCTCGAAGGACTGGAGGCGGTGCGCAAGCGCCCGGGCATGTACATCGGCTCGACGTCGGTGAGCGGCCTGCACCACCTCGTCTACGAAATTGTGGATAACTCCATCGACGAAGCGCTTGCGGGCTACTGCACGGAAATTCAAGTGACGATCAACGAGGGCAACACCATCACCGTTGTGGATAACGGCCGCGGCATTCCGGTCGACATTCAGGCGCAGACGGGCCGTCCCGCGCTCGAGGTCGTCTACACCGTGCTGCACGCGGGCGGCAAGTTCGGCGGCGGAGGCTACAAGGTCTCCGGCGGTCTGCACGGCGTCGGCGCGAGCGTTGTCAACGCCCTTTCCGAATGGCTGACGGTGCAGGTGCACAAAAACGGCAACATCTACGAGATGAAATTCTCCCGTGGCAAGATCACGCAGGAGATGACCATCATCGGCTCGACCGACCACACGGGCACGACCGTTACGTTCAAGCCCGATCCCGAGATGTTCGAAGAGCTCGAATACTCCTACGAAACGCTGCACACCCGCATGCGCGAAGAGGCATTTTTGAACGCGGGCCTTCGCATCACGATCGAGGATAAGCGCCTTGAGAGTGAAGAAAAGCCCGAGAGCGAGCGCCGTGACTCGATGTGCTACGAGGGCGGTATCCGCGAATTCGTCACGTGGCTCAACAAGAAGAAAGAGCCGCTGCACAATAACGTCATCTACATGAGCGGCATGAAGGGCGATTCGTTCGCAGAATTGGCGCTCCAGTATGACGACGGCTATCAGGAAAATATCCTGTCGTTCGCCAACAACGTCCACACGCCCGAAGGCGGCATGCACGAGACCGGCTTCAAGGCAGCGCTCACGCGCGTTTTGAACGCCTACGGCATCAAAAACGGTATCATCAAAGAGGGCGACAAAGTAAGCGGCGAAGACTGCCGCGAGGGCCTGACCTGCGTCATTTCCGTCAAGCTCACGAACGCGCAGTTCGAAGGTCAGACGAAGGCAAAGCTCGGCAACAGCGAGATCCGCACACTGGTCGACGGCATCGTCTCCGACCGGCTGATGCAGTTCCTTGAGGAAAACCCCGTCGTGGCGCGCACAATCTTAGATAAGGCCATGACGGCCAACCGCGCACGCGAGGCCGCGCGCAAGGCGCGCGAATCCATCCGCCGCAAGAGCGCCCTCGGCGGCGCGGCGATGCCCGACAAGCTGCGCGACTGCAACGAAAATAACCCCGAGCTCACCGAGCTCTACATCGTAGAGGGCGACTCGGCAGGCGGCAGCGCCACGCAGGGACGCGACTCGCGCTTCCAAGCGATCCTGCCGCTGTGGGGCAAGATGCTGAACGTCGAAAAGGTGCGCGCCGACAAAATTTACGGCAACGACAAGCTCCAGCCCGTCATCATCGCGCTCGGCGCCGGCCTTGGCGAGGATTTCGATATCAATAAGCTCCGCTATCACAAGGTCATCATCATGGCGGATGCCGATGTCGATGGCTCGCACATCCGGACGCTGCTGCTGACGTTCTTCTTCCGCTATATGCGCCCGCTCATTGAAAACGGCTATGTCTATGCCGCGGTGCCGCCGCTTTTCAAGCTGACGCGCGGCAAGACGACGCGCCTTGCCTTCACGCCGGAGGAGCGCGATCAATACTCCGCCGAGCTGCGCGGCGACAATCCGAACGCAAAGGTCGATATTTCGCGCTTCAAAGGTCTTGGTGAAATGAACCCGCATGAGCTGTGGGAGACGACCATGGACCCCGAAAAGCGCACGCTCAAGCGCATCACGCTCGAGGACGCGGTGCTTGCCGACGAGACGTTCACGGTGCTGATGGGCGAGAAGGTCGAGCCGCGCAAGGAATTCATCGAACAGAACGCGAAATACGCGGTCAATCTGGACTTTTAAGAGAGGAGGACGAAGAAAATGGCACACAAAAACGTGGATTACAAACCCGAAGACATTCAATTCCCCAACCAAAAGATCGTGCAGAGCGAGCTCGTGCACGAGATGCAGTCCTCCTACATCGAATACGCGATGTCGGTCATCGTCGGGCGCGCGCTGCCCGATGTGCGCGACGGCTTGAAGCCTGTCCACCGCCGTATCCTGTACGCCATGTACGAAGATGGCCTGACGAGCGACAAGGCGTTCAAAAAGTCGGCGACCTGCGTCGGCGACGTGCTGGGCCGCTATCATCCGCACGGCGACGCGTCGGTGTACGACGCGCTCGTGCGTCTCGCGCAGGACTTCTCCATGCGCTATATGCTCGTCGACGGCCACGGCAACTTCGGTTCCATTGATGGCGACCCTCCGGCCGCCTACCGATACACCGAGGCCAGAATGTCGAAGATCGCGAACGAAATGCTGCGCGACATCGACAAGGAGACCGTCGACTGGGACCCGAACTTCGATGAGAGCCGCAAGGAGCCCCGCGTGCTGCCTGCGCGCTTCCCGAACCTGCTGGTCAACGGTTCTTCCGGTATCGCCGTCGGTATGGCGACGAACATCCCACCGCACAACCTGACCGAGGCCATCAACGCCTGCGTCTGCGTGCTCGACAATCCCGAGGCGACGCTTTATGACCTGATGCAGCACGTCACGGGCCCCGACTTCCCGACCAAGGGCATCATCATGGGCCGCAGCGGCATCCGCGCGGCGTATGCCACGGGCCGCGGCAAGATCATCCTGCGCGCCCGCACGGAATTTGAAGAATTCGGCCGCGACCGCACACGCATCATCGTCACCGAGCTTCCCTATCAGGTCAACAAGCGGATGCTCATCAAGAACATGGCCGACCAGGTGAACGACAAGCGGTTGGAGGGCATTTCCGACATCCGCGACGAGACCGACCGCACGGGTATGCGCATCGTCATTGAAGTCAAGCACGACGCGAACCCGCAGGTGGTCTTGAACCGCCTGTTCGCCCAGACGCAGCTTCAGACGAGCTTTGCCATCAACATGCTGGCGCTCGTCGACAACCAGAAGCAGCCGAAAATTCTGTCCCTGCGCCATATCATCGACGAGTATCTTACCTTCCAGGAAGAGCTCATCACGCGCAGAACGCAGTATGACCTCAAAAAAGCGCGCGAGCGCGAGCACCTGTTACAGGGCTTACTGATCGCGCAGGACAACATCGACGAGGTCATCCACATCATCCGCACGAGCTACGACGACGCGAAGGAAAAGCTGATGGAACGCTTCTCGCTCTCCGACGTGCAGGCGCAGGCCATTCTCGATATGCGCCTGAAGGCCTTGCAGGGCCTCGACCGCGAAAAGCTCCAGAACGAGTTTGACGAGCTGGAAAAGAAGATCGCCTACTTTGTCGAGCTTCTCTCCAACGAGACGATGCTCAAGGGCGTTTTGAAGGACGAGCTTCTTGAGATCCGCGACAAGTACGGCGATGAGCGCAAGACCGAAATTCAGGAGGTCGAGGACGAGATCGACATTGAAGACCTCATCGAGGAGGAGCAGTGCGTCTTCACCCTGACCCGCAACGGCTACATCAAGCGCACGAGCGCGAGCGAGTACACCGCGCAGAGTAAGGGCGGCATGGGCAAGAAGGGCATCACCACCCGCGACGAGGACACGGTGGTCGACGTGTTCACCGCCTCGACCCACGACTATATCCTCTTCTTTACGGACACCGGCAAGGTGTACCGCAAGAAGGGCTATCAGATCCCCGAGAGCGGCAAGGCTGCCAAGGGCACAAACATCGTCAACATCATCCAGGTGGAGACGGGCGAGCGCGTGCAGGCGATGATCCACTTCCGCGACTTGAACGCCGAAAATCTGTTCCTCACCATGGTGACGCGCAACGGCACGGTGAAGCGTCTGCCGGTCGAGACGCTCAAGAACCTGCGCAACAACGGCATCCGCGCGCTGAACCTCGACGAGGGCGACGAGCTGGTGAGCGTGCGCGAGACGGACGGCGAGCAGAAGATTCTGATCGCCACGCACGACGGTATGGCGGTCGTCTTTGACGAGACCGATGTCCGCGCGATGGGCCGCACGGCGGTCGGCGTGCGCGGCATCAAGCTGCGCGAGGGCGACTATGTCGTTGGCGCCGCCCGCGCCCAGGAGGGCAAGGAAGTCCTGACCATCACCGAAAAGGGCTACGGCAAGAAGACGCCGGTCGAGGAATACCGCATCACGAACCGCGGCGGCCTCGGCATCAAGAACTATATGGTGACCGAGAAGACCGGCGGCATCGTCGGCGTCAAGGTCGTGGACGGCAGCGAGGATCTGCTGCTCGTCACGCGCGCGGGTATCCTCATCCGCACGCCGGTGGAGGCCATCCGTACCACTGGCAGAGCCACGCAGGGCGTGATCGTCATGCGCTTCAAGGAAGAGGGAGACAGCGTCATTTCCATGGCGCTCACAGAGCATGAGGAGGATGACGAGGCGTAAGGCCTCGGCCCTCTTTTCCGCGCGTCGCGCGGATGGGTGGCAGCGCCTTTGGCGCTGCACGGGAAAGGGGGCCATTCTCTCACGTGAGAGAATGGCCCCCTTGGACCCCCAAGAGAACGCAAGGGGCGCCGCCCCTTGACCCCGCACATTGGCAGTCTGTAGCTTGAAGAACTGCACGCGCTGCGCAGTGTGGGTGCGGTGTACATGGCTTCGCCATGAATCCCTGCGAGTCGCGACCTGACAGCAACCGCGCCTTACTATCGTGAGGCGCGAGTGACGTTTTCTCGGCGGCAGACTGCGTGCGAAATAGCGGCATTGCTTCGCTCGCCGCATTGATTAGAGCAGAAGAGAAGAAAGACTGCCGAGCTTTAGGCCGACACACAGGCCGCAGCGAAAAGAAGCGTCGCGCTCAAGACCGATAATGTCAGAGCGATTGTCCTGTAATTTTTTGAAGAGAACGGACTGTTCGGTGTTAAGCATGGCGAGCAATTCAAGATACTGTGAATTGTAATAGGACAAGGATGCCCGATAATCGTCGAGTTCGTCCTTTGACAAAAAGCGTTCCGGATGTTCGCCATATCCGGCACGGAACAGGGATTCGTAAAGATGCAGCATACAATAACCTCAACAATAAACGAAGTTTTCTTCATGTTTACTTTATTGTAACACGAAGAAAACTTCATGTCAATAGGAAACAGAAATGAATTTTCCCGAATATATCTTAAAACTGAGACAGGAGCGCGGACTAAAGCAGAGCGATGTTGCGTCGTCGATCGGTGTGACCGTCCGCGCTTATCAGGCGTATGAATACGGAAAAAGTGAACCGCGGATGTCGACGCTCATTGCGCTGGCCGATTTTTATGATCTTTCACTGGACGAATTGGTCTGCCGAAAGGCAGAACACGGTGTGTAACACCAAACTTGCGGAAAAACTCTGCATGTAAACTTGAATTTGCTGGAAAGAAACGCTTCTGTCCACTATAATGAAGTACAGTAGTATATCCGAAATAGACAGGAATTGATGGAGACTGCCGATACGCAGGCAGAGCGACAGCGGAGATAGAAGCAAACCAAGTCGTTTAGATACGACACTTGGCAGGCAGTGCAATCCGCAGGCAAAAAGGATGTTCAAGGGAAGACATACAATGCAGACGCCTTTCTTTTGGACGGTCACACCGCCCGTTTTCTTTCTCGGGAAAGAAAATGGGGGGTGTGCTATGCAGCAGCGTGACGCGCTGCATTTCCTTTGAAAGAGAAAAGAAAAAAAAGGGAGGTCACCATGAGAAGAAACATCCACTATAAGCCCAGCAAGGGCGCAAGCATCCTTGGCGGCATTGTCGGCTGTGCGATGGGATTTTTCGGCTTGTTCGGTATGTCTGATATGGCATATGGATTTGGAACGGAATTTCTGGCGTTTCGGCTCGTCTGGTGCTTGGCTGCCTTCGGCATGGGCATCTACAATTTTCTGCTCGCGGCGGGCGTTGTGAAGTACAACGGCGGCTACGAGATCACCGACGAGTCGGACGACGGCGCAAAGGAAAGAAAATCCGATGCGGAGGTGCGGCTCGAGGAGTTGCAGACGCTTTACGACCGCCGCCTCATCACGGAAGAGGAGTATCAGGAAAAACGCAGGGACATTCTGGACCGGCTGTAAGAGAAAGGAGCGCGGACAATGGGAGAAGTTTTGATCCTTATTATCATCGCACTTGTCTGGGTTTTCAAGGCGGCTGTCGCCAACGAGGACAAAAAGGTCAATGATCGGGAAACGGGCAGCATTTCGTCGACGCCCGACGAGCTCATCAAAAAGGCAAAGCGCACAGCCGAGGATCTTGATGCGCTGCGCGGGCAGACGGAGAAAAAGCGCCCCGACCCGCTGGAGATCAAGGCGCTCCACAAGCAGCACCGCGCCGACGAGTGGGAGAGAAACGAGCAGCGCCACGCCGATGAGCGCGCACACAGCGAAAAGCGCTGGGAGATCGCGCGCAGGAAGCAGGCCGACAGCGGCGAGGTGCATTCTGTCCACATGGACAGCTGCGAGGACCGGCTTGAGAGTTTGAAGGTCTTATATGACGCGGGCATTCTGGACCGCGAGGAATACGCCCAGCGCGTCGCGCGCGTCAAGAAGGCGCACGCGCAGAGCAGAGGGTAAGCAAAATAAAAGGAAGCGAACACACCATGTATGACGAACTGACACAGGTCGACATTGACAAGATGAAGGCAGAGCTGGAGCACCGCCGTTTGGAGCTTCGCCCCAAGCTCATCGAAGATGTGCAGACGGCGCGCGCGTTCGGCGACTTGAGCGAAAACTACGAGTACAAGGTCGCCAAGCAGGAGAAAAACCGCAATGAGAGCCGCATCCGTTACCTGGAGCGCATGATCGCGACGGCGAAGGTCATCGAAGTGAACGAAAAAGAGGGCACCGTCGGCCTTTTTGACCACGTGGTGCTCTATAACGAAAAACTGGGGAAAGAGCAGAACATCCAGCTCGTGACCACCCTGCGGCAGAACGCGCTCAAGGGCCTCATCAGCAAGGAATCGCCCGTCGGCAAGGCCATCCTGGGGAAAAAGGTCGGCGACCGCGTCGAGATCGTCGTCTCGCCGGAAATGAAGTACACGGTCGAAATTCGTTCGATCACGCCGGGCGAGGACGATGCATCGCTCGAGATCAGCTCTTATTGAGGAAACGCATGAAACAGGTCATTATCTATACCGACGGCGCGTGCTCGGGCAACCCCGGCCCCGGCGGCTGGGGCGCGGTGCTCAAATACGGCACGCACGAGCGCGAGCTCTCCGGCGGCGAGGCGAGCACGACGAACAACCGCATGGAGCTCACCGCCGTCATCGAGGCGCTGCGGCTTTTGAAGGAGCCGTGCGTCGTGGAACTCTATTCCGACTCGCGCTACGTCATCGACGCGCTGGAAAAGCGCTGGGTCTACGGCTGGAAGCAGCGCGGTTGGGTCAAAAGCGACAAAAAGCCCGCGCTGAACGTCGATTTGTGGGAGCAGCTCTTGGCCCTCATCGCCCGGCACGAAATGCACTACCACTGGGTCAAAGGCCACGCGGAGAATGCGTACAACAACCGCTGCGATGAGATGGCTGTTAATGAGTGGCACAAGTTTAAGTAAGAGATAGCGTGGCCTTTCGCCGGAAGTCCGGCGGCGCGAGCGGCGGATTCACTTCGCCGCCGCAAGACATGGAATAAAACAGGGCTCCCGCGCGGCCTGCCGCGTGGGAAAATAATGCCGCGACGGTGAATCGGTTTAAGTAAGAATAAAACCAACGACAATTACAGAAAGAAGGTTGATTCCGGAGAAGAAGGTTGGAAAGCTCAGGCAGGGCTGGGGCAGCATTTGCTTCCTTTTAGCGCCCTGGTGGAAGTACGGCAAGACCTTAATGGTCGGCTCGTTTATCTCATCGGTGCTGTTTGTGCCGGCGGCGGGGTATTTTTCCGCGACGCTGGCGCAGGCGGTGATCGAAATGATCGAAGCGGGAAAGCCGTTTGAAGCGGCATTTTTGACGGGCCTGACATACCTTTTGCTCGCGCTGGCGCTCAATCTGCTCCACGCGGTGTACGAGGATTTTTACCTCCGGTGGAAAAAGCAGGAGATCGAGGGGACGATCGAGCGGTCGATCTACGAAAAAGCCCTGATGGTCGACTACCGGCACTTTGACGATCCGAGCTATTTCGACAGCTACAAGCTAACGACGGAGAAATTTGCCTCGCAGTCGTCGGAGACGCTGCAAAATCTCTTCTCGCTTTTGAGCGGCGTCGCGAAATGCATTGTCTACGGCGCGCTGATCGCGTCGCAGGGTGTTGCGCTGCTGCTCATCGTTCTGGGCTGCTCTGCGTTTGTCGCGTATGCGCAAATTTACTGGAGCAGGGTGTCCGTGGAGCGTGAGACGGCCATGGTCAACGACCAGCGGAAGGCTGACTATCTGCGGCGGCTGTTTTTCGACCATACGGCGGTCGCCGACCTGCGCGCGTCAAACATCAAAAAGCCGCTTTTTTCGCTGTTCGACGGCTCTGTGAAGAGCAGGGCCGCGATCTATCGAAAATACGGCGCAAAGGAATTTTTGACCGATATTCTGGCGAACCTCGCGCAGCTCGGCACGACGTTTGCCGTGCCGGTCTATGTCGCATGGGGCGTGATGTCTGGCAATATCGGCGGCATTGGCGTCTATGCGACGCTGATCGCCTCGTCGCTCGCGCTCAAGGAGGCGCTCAACGCGCTCGGCTGGTGGAGCTCGCAGGTCGCCTTAGGCGTTGCCTACGCGCAGAAGGTGCAGCACTTTTTCGACACAGATTCGACGATCGAAGCGTCGACAGACGGCGAAAAAGCGTCGGACGGCCCGTTTTCCGTCCGATTCGACCATGTGTCCTACCGCTACGGCGGCAGCGATGAGTTTGCCATCCGTGATCTGAGTCTTGCCATCGCGCCCGGAGAAAAGATCGCCATCGTCGGCGAAAATGGCGCGGGGAAGACGACGCTCACAAAGCTCCTGCTCCGCCTGTACGACGCGGACGGAGGAACGGTGCAGATCAACGGCCGCCCGATCGCGGACTATGACGTGAGCACGCTGCGCGGCAGGATCGGCATCGCGTTTCAGCAGTCCCGCCTGTACGCGCTGTCTGTCCGCGAAAATATGACGGCCTACGCCGACGCGGACGATGCGCGGCTCAAATCCTGCCTTGAGGAGGTCGGCCTGCGGCTTTCTCTGGACGCGCAGGTCACGAAGGAGTTCGATGAAAACGGCGCGGTGCTCTCGGGCGGAGACGCGCAGCGCCTATGCCTGACGCGGCTGCTGCACAGCGAATTTGGGCTGCTCATCCTCGACGAGCCGTCCAGCGCGCTGGATCCGATCGCCGAGTACCGCATTGCAAAGCTGATCTTCGACCGCTCGCCGACGACCACCGTTATGGTCGCGCACCGGCTCTCCACGGTCGTGGACGCGGACCGAATTTATCTTCTCTCCGATGGAAGAATCATAGAATCCGGCACGCACGCGGAGCTGATGGCGCAGAACGGAAAATATCGGGAAATGTTTTTAAAGCAGGCCGAAGGGTACTTGAAAGCTTAGCGGAAGTGTGGTACAACAAAAGCAAATTTTTTCTCAGCAGGGAGGGGAGCCTTCCCGCTTTGCTGAAGTAATATGAAGGAGCAAAAGACTATGGCAGAATTCAACGCAAAGCAGCAGCTTCCGGGACTTCTTGACTGGATGCGCGCGCAGATGAAGGCCTGCGGAGGCAAGACCGCCGTCATCGGCATTTCGGGCGGCAAGGACAGCTCCGTCACGGCGGCGCTGAGCGTGGCGGCCTACGGTCGCGAGAATGTCGTCGGCGTGCTGATGCCCGACGGCGTGCAGCCGGACATCGACTATTCCAACGGCCTTGTCGACGTGCTGAACATCCGCCACTACACGTTCAATATTCACGGCGGCACGAGCGGCATTCTCGACGAGATGACGCGCGTGGGCATCGACGCGAGCCGCCAGACGAAGGTGAACCTGCCGTCCCGCATCCGCATGGCGACGCTGTACGCCATCGCGCAGAGCGAGGAGGGCGGCATCGTCATCAATACCTCGAACCTCTCCGAGGACTGGGTCGGCTACTGCACGATCTACGGCGACAGCGCGGGCGCGTTCTCGCCGCTCGGCATGTACACGACCGAGGAGGTCATCGCGCTGGGCGCGGAGCTGGGCCTGCCCGAGCGCTTCCTCATCAAGCCGCCGTCCGACGGCCTGACCGGCAAGACGGACGAGGACAACCTCGGCTTTACCTACCACGCGGTGAACGAGTACATCCGCAAGGGCGAGGTCGACCCCGCCATCAAGGAGCAGATCGACCGCAAGCACAAGGTGTCGAGATTCAAGTTCCAGACGCTTCCGGTGTATCAGAACGGGCTGCCGATCGTCCTGCCGGAGGAGACGGATTATTATAATCCTAACAAAAAGTAAGCAGCGCGCAGCGCTGCACCTTAGTCCCTGCGTGCCGCAGGGGTGCGAACAAAGGGGCCATTCTCTCACGTGAGAGAATGGCCCCCTTACCTGGCAGCAGCGCCAAGCGCTGCATTACCTCTCCGCGCATCGCGCGGATAAGCCAGTGCCCCTTTGGGCACAAAAAAAGAGCCATCCTTTCGGATGGCTCTCATTTTCGCTCGATTAGCCAACGCTGTTGAGCTTCAGGGTCAGCGCGCTCTTCTTGTGCGCGGCGTTATTCTTGTGCAGAATACCCTTAGCAGCAGCCTTATCGACAGACTTCACTGCGACCTTGTAAGCGCTCTCGGCCTCGGTGCGATTGCCTTCAGCGGCAGCCGCCTCGAACTTCTTGAGTGCGGTCTTCAGTGCGGACTTGTCGGCCTTGTTGCGCTCATTACGCACACCAGACACCTGAACGCGCTTCTTGGCAGACTTAATATTCGGCAAACCAAACACCTCCTCCGGTTGGAATTCGCGCCGGCGGACAAAAAATCCACCGTGCAGAATGGTATTTTAGCAAAGAATGCAAGAAATTGCAAGCATTTTTTCAAAATTTTCTGATTTTTTTGTATGACACAAAACTTTGTGGATAAAATAGGGAAAGAAAACAAGATTTAGTAAAAGGAGAGAGGCAAAATGCTCCAATACCGCACCGATCTTGCCATGGAGGCGCACGAGCTGCTCTGCGCGAGAAGCCGCGCGCAGACGCTCTCCGGCGTGGACAGCCGGACGGTTTTTCGCCGCGGGTGCAGCGTGACGAGCGTGCGCATCGACACCGAGGGCGCGGCGCGCCAGCTCGGCAAGTCCCGCGGGCGGTATGTGACGCTCGACCTCTCGCCGCTGCAAAAAAACGCGGACGATGTGCTCGAGCGCGCGTCGCGCGCCGTGGGGGCGGAGCTTCGAGCGCTGCTCGGCGAGAATGTGAAAAGCGTGCTCGTCGCGGGACTCGGCAACGCGAATATGACGCCGGACGCCATCGGGCCGAGGAGTGCGGAGCATGTGCTTGTAACGCGCCATCTGCGGCAAAACGGCGCGTTTTCCGCATTTTGCTCTGTCAGCGTGCTGACACCGGGGGTTTTGGGCCGGACGGGCATTGAGGCGATGGAGACGCTGCGCGGCACGGTGCGCGCGGTGCAGCCCGACGCGGTCATCGCGATCGACGCGCTCGCGTCCCGCTCGCTCATGCGGCTCTGCTCCACGGTGCAGCTCTCTGACACGGGCATCGTTCCAGGCAGCGGCGTGGGCAATCACAGGTGTCCCCTCAGCCGCGACACGCTCGGCGTGCCGGTCTACGCCATCGGCGTTCCCACGGTCGTCGACGCGGCCACGCTGACGCTCGACGTGCTCGAAGAAGCAGGCAAATCAGATGTCGATCCCGCCGCCCTGCGCGGCCACGAGACCGTCATGGTCACGACGCGCGACATCGACGCGCAGATCCGCGAGCTTTCCCGCGTCATCGGCTACGGCATCGACCTTGCGCTCCAGCCGCTCGATTTTTCCGAGCTCTGCGCGCTCATGGGCTGAAAATGTGCAAAATTTCCGGTGGTATTCATAATTTGTTTACAACCGATTCAAACTTTAGCCAAGATTGACTGGTATCTTAATACTTGCAAAGGGGAGCTCCCCCCGATGTGATTTTCTCCCTCCTAAAAATACACACACAACACAGCAAGAAGCCCTCGCCTCTCCCGGCGGGGGCTTTTTGTTTCCCTAAACAGGGAAACGGGGAGGGTTCCGCGCGCTGCGCGGAGGGGAGGTGCAGCGCTTGGCGCTGCACGGATAAAGGGGGATACTCTCTTTCTCGAAAGAGAGTATCCCCCTTAAACCCCCGAGAGAA